>JGI25319J35699_1000730_pt1 | contig 16688 bp, 15 predicted proteins | sample AutmiccommuBRH17_FD_35699 | JGI IMG/M metagenome (IMG submission 35699) | reverse complement strand
GCAACCAGCCAAAAACCGCAAGTTGTTATAGACAGCATTGTAAATTACTACACCACCATCAATGCAAATATTCATAGAGGCGTTCATACGCTAAGCCAATTGGCAACCGATGCTTTTGAACAGGCGCGAGAAAAACTGCAACAGCATTTCAATGCCAAAAAAAGCTACGAAATTATTTTTACGGCTGGCACAACACACAGCATTAACATCGTTGCCAAAGGTTTTACATCGTTGTTGCAAAAAGGCGATGAATTGATAGTTTCAGCTATGGAACACCATTCAAATATTGTTCCCTGGCAAATGTTGTGCGAGCGCACAGGAGCCATTTTAAAAGTGATTCCAATGAACCTAGAAGGAGAATTGATGATGGATGAATACGACAAACTGCTTTCAAATAAAACAAAACTGGTATTTGTAAACCACGTTTCAAATGCGTTGGGAACCATCAACCCAATTAAAGAAATTATTGACAAGGCGCATCAATTTGGCGCAGCAGTATTGATTGACGGCGCACAATCTTGCCCTCACATTAAACCCGATGTGCAAACATTAGATGTTGATTTTTATGTGGCTTCTGCCCATAAATTATGCGGCCCAACCGGCGTTGGCATTTTATATGGTAAAGAGTCATGGCTCAATAAACTGCCGCCTTATCAAGGTGGCGGAGAAATGATCAAAGAAGTGACTTTTGAAAAAACCACGTATGCCGATTTGCCTCACAAATTTGAAGCCGGAACGCCAAATATTTCCGGTGTAATCGCCTTTGGAACTGCCATTGATTATATGAACGGCATTGGTTTCAACAACATTGCCGAATATGAAAATGAATTGCTTCAATACGCCACAAAAAAACTATTGCAAATTGAAGGGTTAAAAATTTACGGAACTTCTAATCATAAAACTTCCGTAATTTCATTCAATATCGATGAAATTCATCCGTATGATATTGGCACAATCATAGATAAATTGGGCGTTGAAGTAAGAACAGGGCACCATTGCGCACAACCTATTATGGACTTTTATAAAATTCCGGGAACAGTGCGCGCTTCTTTTTCATTTTACAACACTTTTGAAGAAGTTGATGTGTTATACAATGCATTAATAAAGGCAAAAACGATGCTCTCATAAATGTTTAATTTTACGCAATAGGCTATTAATCTTCATCAAGTTTAAATTTAAAGCATTATTTGAACTTAATTTAAACGGCAAAAATTAGTAAAAAATAATAAAGCGTATCTTTACCGCTCATAAAAAAGTGCTGTTTTAAAGTTTAGGAAACTAAGTCGTTAAAAATGCTCCGTAGAAAATAGCGATATGTCTAAATTGCCTAAAAACCACAAATTTATAGATCTTTCGGATTATGGAAGACCTGTAGCCAGAATTATTGCAAATTCGCTTAAAAATACTTCTATTACTCCAATTCAAGTTACTGTTTGGTTTATTATTTCGGGATTAATTGCCATTGTATGCATACTTTATGGCTATTATTGGGGAGCAGCTTTTTTCCTGATTTTAAAATCTGTTTTGGATGCCGCCGATGGCGAGTTGGCGCGTGTAAAAAACACTCCTTCTTATACGGGTCGTTATTTTGATTCTGTTGCCGATATCATTTTGAATTTCTTTATTTTTTTAGCGCTTTGGCGGATCACAGATTCCCGTTTAATTTATGCCTTGCTCGCTTTTATTGGTGTGCAGTTGCAGGGAACTTTGTATAATTACTACTACGTTATTTTAAGAAACAAGTTTAATGGTGATACCACAAGTCGTGTTTTTGAGGACAAAACACCAATCGCTTTAGAGGGAGAAAACCAGCGAAATGTGAATTTCCTTTTTATGCTTTATAAGTTGCTTTATGGCATTTTCGACAAAACAATCTATTTTTTGGATAAAAAAGCGACAGGCAGCAAACCTTTCAACAAATGGTTTATGACAGCGGTTTCCACTTTCGGACTGGGGTTTCAGTTGCTCATCATTTCCATAATGCTGGTATTGGGGTGGGCAGCATTTATCATTCCTTTTTTTATGGGTTATACTGCAATGATTTTTGTATTTATTGGTCTCAGAAAAATATTTTGAAGACTTAAATGGATTAAAAAAGTGGTTCATCCTGATTGATATAGCCAAAATCTTCCTGAAGTTTTGTCTTTTTTGAAGCTTCAACGGCCAATACGTCACAGCGTTCATTTTGCAGATGGTTGTTGTGTCCTTTTACCCATTCAAATTTGGTGTTGTTCGGATTGTAGATGGCTAAAAATCGTTTCCATAAATCTGGATTTTTAACACCTTTAAATTGTTTTTTATGCCAGCCAAACAGCCATTTTTTTTCAACTGCATCCACCACATATTTTGAATCGGAAAAAATAGTGATGTCCACATCTTTTGTTTTCATATTCTCTAAAGCAACAATTACCGCCAGCAATTCCATTCGGTTATTGGTGGTTTTTTTATAGCCTTCGGAAAACTCTTTTCTATAGGGTTTTCCAACCCATTCCATCACAATTCCGTAGCCGCCCGGACCAGGATTTCCGCTGCAGGCGCCATCAGTATAAATATGTACTTTGGGTTTATCGGCCATTTTCAAGGATTGCTTTTTCAATGACTTTAGGGAAATATTCGTATTCTAATTGATGGATTTTTTCTGCAACATCTTCAGGAGAATCACTTTGCAAAACCTCAAAACTTTTCTGAAAAATAATGGCACCTTCATCATAATTTTCATTCACATAATGAATGGTGATACCGGTCTGTTTTTCCCTGTTTTCAACAACGGCATTGTGCACGTGCATTCCATACATTCCTTTTCCGCCATATTTTGGCAACAAAGCTGGGTGAATATTGATGATTTTATTTGGAAAAGCTTCTATTATTTTTTCGGGAATTTTCCATAAAAATCCAGCCAAAATCACATAATCGGCATTTTCTTTCAAAAGATTTAACACTTCATCAGTAGCCATAAAATCTATTTTGTCAAAACTTCTGTTCGGAATTCCCAAACGGCTCGCCCGTTCCAAAACTTTGGCGTCTTTTTTATTGGACAGCACAAGAACTACCGAAATTGCATCGCTGTTTTGAAAATAATTGATCATATTTTCGGCATTGGTGCCAGATCCTGAGGCCAGTATAGCGATACGTTTCATCTGCTTAATTTTTATTTTTTTAGTGGGAGCAGATGCTGTTCGCTTTGAATCATTCCTTTGCACATCAAAATTTGTAATGCTCGTTTCATTTAAGTAAATTATTATCTTCTTTGAAACAACAAATAAAATCAATTTAACTCAACTTTTATGGGGTAAATAGAAAAACTTTGCCTATTTTTAAAACATTGAATTTGATCTTTTATGAATTAAAAGATTTTGATTTAAATAAAGTTTTATATTTTTGCCGAGTAATTAAATTTAAAATAAAAGAATTATGTCAGACATTGCATCAAGAGTAAAGGCCATTATCGTAGATAAATTAGGCGTTGACGAAAATGAAGTAACAACAGAAGCTAGCTTTACTAACGATTTAGGAGCAGACTCACTTGATACTGTTGAGTTAATTATGGAATTCGAAAAAGAATTTGACATTCAAATTCCAGACGATCAAGCTGAGAACATTGGCACTGTAGGTCAAGCAATTAGCTACATAGAAGCTGCGAAAAAGTAATTTAACATATGGAGATTAAACGAGTAGTTGTAACTGGACTTGGTGCATTAACGCCTATTGGCAATAATATTGAAGAATTTTGGAACGGGCTTGCTAACGGTGTTAGCGGGGCAGCTCCAATAACTCATTTCGATGCTACCAAGTTCAAAACTCGTTTTGCCTGTGAACTCAAAAATTTTGACATTAATCAATTTTTTGACAGAAAAGAGGCCCGTAAAATGGACAGATTCACGCAGTACGCTATGGTTGCTGCTGATGAAGCCATTGTAGATTCAAATTTAGATTTAGAAAAAGTAGATAAAGATAGAGTAGGTGTTATTTGGGGCGCAGGAATTGGCGGACTTGAAACTTTTCAAAATGAAGTTTTAACTTTTGCCGAAGGTGATGGCACTCCAAGATTCAATCCTTTCTTTATTCCTAAAATGATTGCTGATATTGCTCCTGGCCAAATATCAATCAGATATGGATTTAGAGGTCCAAACTTTGCAACGGTATCTGCTTGCGCATCTTCATCAAACGCAATCATTGACGCCTTAAATTACATTCGCTTAGGTCACGCCGATGTGATGGTTTCCGGTGGCTCAGAAGCTACCATTACCATTGCAGGAATTGGTGGATTTAATGCTTTACAAGCGCTTTCAACAAGAAATGAAGATCCGTTAACTGCCTCAAGACCCTTTGACAAAGACCGAGACGGTTTTGTTTCAGGTGAAGGAGCCGGTGCACTTATTTTAGAAGAATACGAACACGCAAAAGCAAGAGGCGCAAAAATTTACGCTGAACTTGCAGGCGGAGGCTTATCTGCCGATGCTTATCACATCACCGCACCGCATCCGGAAGGATTAGGCGCTATCAATGTGATGAGAAACTGCTTAAGAGATGCGGGTTTAAAACCGGAAGATGTTGACGCTATCAATATGCACGGAACTTCAACGCCGCTTGGCGATATTGCTGAAACAAAAGCAATTTTAGACGTTTTTGGCGAACACGCTTATACCATAAACATCAATTCAACCAAGTCAATGACCGGCCATTTATTGGGTGCTGCCGGCGCTGTTGAAGCAATTGCTTCAATTTTGGCGATAAAATACGGAATTGTGCCGCCGACCATCAATCATTTTACCGATGATAATCAAATTGACAGTAAATTAAATTTTACGTTCAATAAAGCACAAAAACGCAATGTAAAAGTTGCTATGAGCAATACTTTTGGATTTGGGGGACACAATGCCTGTGTACTCTTTAAAAAACTTGATTAACAGCAATACTGAATGGGTTTCATTCGAAAAATAATTTCTTCCCGTCCCAAAAAAAGTGAGGACATTTTTTATACTGATTTAAGTAAAATATTAGGTTTTAAACCTAAAGAAATAACCCATTACCAAAAAGCTTTCGTTCATCGCTCCATCAAAGAATTTGATAAAAAAACCGGATTCCCTTTAAATTACGAACGTCTCGAATTTTTGGGCGATGCCATCCTCAGCACCGTTATAGCCGCGCATTTATTTCACGTGGTTCCTTCGGGCGATGAAGGTTATTTAACCCAAATGCGGTCGAAAATTGTAAGCAGAGAACACCTTAACGAACTTGGAAGAGACCTGGGATTGTTGCGATTTATCAGAAGTAACGTCATCCTGTCCAATTTTGGCGAAAATATTCACGGAAATATTTTTGAAGCTTTGGTAGGCGCTATTTATTTGGACAGAGGATACTCATATTGCGAAAAATTTATCAAAAAAAGAGTTATCGATCCTTATGTTGATATCATGAAACTTGAAGGTAAAATTACCAGTTACAAGAGTTTGTTTATTGAATGGTGCCAAAAGAAAAAGAAAGAACTGGTTTTTGAGGTTTATGAAGATTCCGGAAATGATACCATAAAACAATTTAGCGTAAAACTTTTTTTAAATGGGGAACTTATTGCCAAAGGAAGGGCGACCTCAAAGAAAAAAGCGGAAGAAGTTGCTGCCAAAAGGGCTTATTATGCTTTTCAAAACGAAATTACCATAGGTTAGTCAATCTTACGAATACGATTTCGTAATATTATTAGTTACTGTAATTAAACAATGGTATTTTTGCCAGACTAAATTTTCCTTCTTTTATGCAACTATTATCGTTTGATTTAGAAGATGATTATTCATTAATTGGCATTCATTCAACTGAAGAAGATTATAGATTGGCTTATCTTTTAAACAGTTTTTTAAAATTTAAACTGACGCGATATAAAGATTATTTAGATTTTCAGGACTCAACTGCTGAATTTCCTTTGTTTGAATATAAAGATGAGTTAAATTTTATAAATTACTATTTAATCAACAACAAACATATTGCGATTGTTGACAACCAACGAAAAGAAGGTTTATTTGGCGGAAATTACAGTACAACTTCTTATTTAATACCGGAAAAAAAGCAAGTCGACTTTTTTTTGAAAATTGAAGGGTGTAATAAAGAAGATTTTATTCAAAATTTAGTGATTAAACTAAATAAAATAAGTCAGATAATAACCTCATATGCAATAGAAACAACAACCTTAAAATCGAAAGAAAATCTCATATTTTAATTATGGCAAAAAATAGAAAACGCACAAAAATAGTTGCAACGCTTGGACCCGCCTGCAACTCAGCAGAAATAATGGAAAGTATGATGGAGGCCGGCGTTAATGTATTTCGGGTTAATTTTTCACACGCCGATTATGCTGATGTAGAAGAAAAAATAAAAATAATCAGGGAAATTAACGTGCGTCGCGGTTTTCACGTGGCCGTTTTGGCCGATTTACAAGGCCCGAAATTGCGCGTTGGCGTAATGGGCGATGGCGTATTTCTGAATCTGGGAGACACGTTTACCTTTACAACCGTAAAGTGCGAAGGAACACAGGAAAAGGCCTTTATGACCTATAAAAGATTCCCAAAAGACGTACAAGTTGGGGAACATATTTTGGTTGACGACGGTAAATTATTGTTTGAAGTTATGGCAACCGACAGAGATACGGAAGTTACCACTAAAGTGTTGCGCGGCGGAAAATTGAATTCCAAAAAAGGCGTAAACTTGCCAAATACAAAAATCTCCTTGCCTGCTCTTACAAAAAAAGACATTGAAGATGCCTTGTTTGCCATTAAAATGGAGGCCGACTGGATCGCGCTATCTTTTGTGAGAACTGCGGATGATTTAATTCAGCTTAGGGATTTAATCGCGGAAAATTCTCCGCATAAAATTCCGATCATCGCAAAAATTGAAAAACCAGAAGCTGTAGCAAACATTGATAAATTAATGCCTTATTGTGATGGATTAATGGTTGCCCGCGGCGATTTGGGGGTTGAAGTTCCAATGGAAGAGGTTCCTTTAATTCAAAAACGTTTGGTGTTAAAAGCCAAAAGAGCACATATTCCCGTAATCATTGCAACGCAAATGATGGAAACGATGATTATCAATCAGGTTCCTACAAGAGCCGAGGTGAACGATGTCGCCAACTCCATTATGGATGGTGCCGATGCTGTGATGCTGTCCGGAGAAACTTCTGTAGGCGCATTTCCGCTGGAAGTGATCAAACAAATGCGAAGAATTATTGAAAGCGTTGAAAATTCGCCTTTAATTACCATTCCTGACCAAAACATACAATGTGTTAACGAACGTTACATCACAAAAGTAATCTGCCATCAGGCTGCAAAACTCGCTGACACCATTTCTGCGGAAGTGATTACAACTTTAACAGATTCAGGCTATACTGCATTTCATATTTCTTCCTGGAGACCAAAATCGAATATTTTGGTATTTTCATCAAACAGAAGAATTTTGGCGATGCTCAATTTATTATGGGGTGTTAAAGGTGTGTTTTATGACCGTTTTGTGAGTACCGACGAGACCATTGAAGATATCAACAGAATGGCATTCGAAAGAGGCTATTTAAAAGAAGGCGATTTTGCAATAAACATCACTTCAATGCCCGTTAAAGAAAGAGGAATGGCAAATACTTTGCGCATTACCCAATACAAATAAAAAGTGCTTAAAGCGCCTGCAGTTTGAAGTAATTACCGTTTTAAAAAACAAACTAAACCTAAAAACAGTCTAATTTTAATAAAAATTAGACTGTTTTTTTTGTTAATATTAAAAATTTACTTGCTTTTCAATATCGCATACAAGCCAAAAGAAGCCAGCCAATGGGCTCCGGCATATTCACCTGAATCCATTTTTTCATAGCTGTACTGAAAATGTTTGTTGGCTAAATTGATCATTTTATCGTTATCTAAAGCCTTTCCAATTTCATACAAACACCAGGCACGGCTAAAATTAAGTCCGTCCAAATGCGCCAATTTTCCGTCGGAGCGATCCGAAACTTCAGCAACTTCCAAATACTTGGCAGGATTGTTTCTCAAACCGGGCAAAAAAGCATCAAACCAAATGATAAATTCCTCTTTAGGCAATACTTTCAGCATTAACGAAGCTTCTTGCAAACAAGGCGACAGAAAATCGAATCCGCTAGGTTCCCAGGTAACGGGGCAGCCTTGATCATTCATATAATAAACTTTTGCTTTATCAGTGATCATCAGGGCCAATTCCGGGGAATATTTTTTGGCATAATCCAATGCCAACGACAAACCGAAAGCGGTGTTTGGGTGTTCCCCAACGCGAATTGGGTAGTTTAATTTCGGCAAAAATTCCATATATTTTTTTTCGATGAGATCCACCAACGGTTTTAAATCTTCGTACATCAATTTGGCATCAGGATTCTCCCAATCCCGCAAGGTTTCTGCAATTTTCAACAACCAGGCCCAGCCATAAGTGCGTTCAAAATTTTTGTTGTGCTCATCATCAAAATAGTCGATTTCCTGTAAAATATTTTCTTTGGTGATGGTGGTCTTGAGCTTTTTCAAAATGGCCTCATTGTGCTCAAAATTGGGTAATTCCTTCATAATATTGAGCAAAGTCCAATGTCCGTGAACCGAAGAATGCCAGTCGAAACAGCCATAAAAAGTTGGATGCAATTCAGAAGGTTCTTTTAAATAGGATTTATCACCCAAAACCTGACCCAAATTATTTGGATATTCCTGATCGATACATTCAAAAGCAAAATGATATAAATAATTGGCGCTTTTATCATTTAATTCGGGTTTTAAATACACTGTTTTATCTTCAAAATTAACTTCTTCTTTTTGTTTTTCTTTGCAGGAGAAAAATATAGTCGCCAAAAAAATTAAAATAATTACTTTTCGCATTTTTAAAATTTGATATTGGTTTTTATGATGGTGGCGTCATTCAGCACAAAAGGCATCGGCATCATCATTTCTGTTCTTGGTGTTATTTTGAATTGCGAATTGGTAAACAAATCGTATTTCGCTTCTAAAATATCAATATTCATCACTTGATTTTTATTGACCGTAAATTCAATGTCTAAAATTTCATCTTTGCCGGTTCGGTAAAAATTCATAATGGTACCTTTTTCCACCGAAAAAACATACTCACTCTTTCTATCATTTTTAACCGGTTCCTTATTGACCAAAAACGATTTAAATTTAATGGGCGTTTTGGTCAGCAACTCAATTTTATTGGCATTTCTAGGTGACTCAATGCGTAAATTCAATTTTCTGTCGGTGCCAATAATGGTGTCTGAAACTATTGAAATCCGTGGTTTTTGCAGATTTATGACGATAGCTTTTGCGTGAAGTTGAATGCCCGTTTTATATTTGCTTGCCGTTGTGTTTCCGTCGTAACCGCCTTTCGTTGGATTTTCACCCAAAAATTGTTTGGTAAAATCATCTGTTTTCGCATTGTAACTCGCCCAATAAGCTTCATTTTTATTGCTGTCGAAAACATACAAAACGCTGTTGGGCTTTTTGCGGTCAATGCTGTATCCCGAATATACCGAAGCAGAAATCAATGCCATAAAGCCGATAAACAAAAATACAAAACTTAGTTTTTTATGGTCTTTATATTGCGCAAAAACCGGCACTAAAAATCCGAATAACAACACGGTAAACACCGCCGAAACCACCAACATATTAAGACCGAGCCCAACCGGAAGCATTTTCACCAAAGGCGTAAAAATAATGAGCACCGGAATGCTGAACAGTGTAAAAATTAACATCGTATCAGCTTTGGAAATAGAAAATTTAGCAATCATAAATATGCCAAATAAAATAAGGACCGGAAGCATAAAAAATCCGGCTCCCGGCAAATAAAATGCAATAAATCCGTTAATCATCAGCCAGAAAAATAGCGGGGCAACCGATAAATCCTGTTTGGTTCTTTTGATAAAATAGCCTTTATAAAACCAAAAACAGATTGCCAGCGTAAACGACACAAATGCTGCGATGTAATAATGACCATTATAGGTAAACCCGTGCAAAATATCGTAGTATTGCGGGTAAATTTTCAATAACAATTTCCATCCAAAAAACGCCAATGCGCCAGAAGTTATCAATGAAGCCAAAAATGGGTAAAATCCTTTTATGATTCCCTTCCTGCTTAATTTCCTTTTTAAAACGCCAAAATGAAGCATCAGGAAAAACAAGATTACACAAACAATGAAGATTGGAATTACCCAAGAAAACGGATAAAAAACCAATCCGATATATGGAAAATTAAAATACACATAATCTGATTCCGATTTTAAGTTATCTAAATCGGCATTTGCAAAATAATTAAGTGTTGCAATTAAATAAGAGGTTTGGTGATTGAATGTATTCATATCCATTCGCTCATAAGAATCCTGAACCGTATGGTAATCGAAATGGTCATCAATAAAGGCAAAATTATAGCCGTCAATATTTGCATCTTCCCTAAAAACGGTTAAATCGGTATCATTTGGCAACATTTTGTAAATGCTGTACATTAACGAAGTGGCAACTGGATAAGGGGTGTTTGCCTGTTGAAAAGCTTCGATCAATTTTTTGTTTCTGCCATTGGTTTCAAGCAGCATATAACTTGGGCCACCGCTTCCGCGCGCTTCAAAATTCAATACCAATCCAACTTCTTTTGACCAAGGATGATGGTTCACAAAAGCGTTTGCGCCCAACAAACCCAATTCTTCCGCATCGGAAATACAAATAATAATATCATTTTTTGGAATTTCTTTTTTGGCTAAAAAAGCCCGAACACCTTCCAAAATAACCACCACGCCGCTTCCTGCGTCACTCGCGCCCAATGAAGAATGCGGATTGGAATCATAGTGCGAAAGCAACAACAACGCTTTTCCGCTTCGGCTTCCCTTAATTCGTGCCAAAATATTTTTGGTGTTTGTGGCTGCTCTCCATTTCTGGTTCACCGCCATTTGTTGCTGAATTTCAACCTGCAACCCTAATTTTTCCAATTCGGAAACTAGGTAATTTCTGACTGTTTCGTGCGCCGTTGAACCCGTAAAATGCGGATTTTTGGAGATTTCCTTCAATTGTACCAAGGCTTTATTGGCAGAAAACTCTGTTAATGAACTGGTTTTTTCAATTTTTGAAGAAGGCATTAAGGAATAAAAACTGAAATAAACAGTAATGGCTATAACAAACAAAGAAATAATTTGGTGGTATTTTTTCTGAATCATAATCTAAAAATTTCAAGTATTTAAATTTAGGATTTTTTTTAGATTATCAAAATATAAAATACCAATCCGTTAAAATATTCCATTTTATATTATTGAAATTATTAACACCTTGATAACTTCAGTTGTTTTCTAATCTTTTATATTTGCCTAATATTTTATAGTACCCCTAATGGACAGAAGAAAATTTTTTAGAAACGGTTCGCTTTTTGCGCTTGGCACTTCCCTGTTAAATCCCTTTGACATTACAGCTTCGACAATTGAATTTAAAGACGAAAAAAGCAGTAAAAAAGCCAAAAATATCATTGTAATCGTGAGCGACGGTATGAGTACCGGAACCTTAAATATGACCGATATTTACCTTTCCAGAAAAACCGGAACAGGCAGCAATTGGTTGCAGTTGTATAAAGACAACCGCGTAAATCGTGCATTGATGGATATGGCTTCGGCAAATTCCATCGTAACCGATTCGGCAGCGGCAAGTTCTTCCTGGGGCGGCGGCGTCAGAATTAACAATGGTGCTTTAAATATAGGCCCAAACGGAGAAGCGCATTTGCCCATTTGGCAAAAGTTTAAAAAAGTGGGCAAAATGGCTGGCTGTGTGACCACTGTACCAATTACGCACGCAACTCCGGCCGGATTTTGCATCAACAGCAAAAGACGAAATGACCAAGAATTTATCGCCGAAGAATATTTAGCGCAAGGATTTGATGTGATGATGGGCGGCGGAAATAATTATTTTGCTGCGGAATACCGCAAAGATAAGCGCGATATGTATCAGGAATTTGAAGCTAAAGGATATCAGGTGGTGAAAACAAGAACTGAAATGCTTGCCGTCAGCAGCGAAAACCCAATTTTGGGTGTTTTTTACAATGACGGACTTCCTTATTCAAAAGACAGAGAAAACAATAAAGAACTTTCCGAAAAAATTCCAACTTTGGGCGAAATGACCCAAAAAGCGATTGATGTAATGAAAAATCATCCCGAAGGATTTGTGCTTCAGGTGGAAGCAGGAAAAGTGGATTGGGCAGCGCACGGAAACGATATTGCCGGCTTGATTTACGATCAGGCGGCGCTTGATGAAGCCATCAAAGTGGCCATCGATTTTGCGGAACAAGACGAGGAAACGTTGGTTATTATGACCACAGATCACGGAAATGCAAATCCGGGCATTATTTATGGTAAAAATGCCAATGAAAAATTTGACACCCTCCAAAACTACAAACATACCAACGAATGGATTTTAAACGGCTTTGGCAAAGAAACCTCCATTTTACAGGCTAAAGAACGCATTGAATACGCCAATAAATTTACACCGACCGATGAGGAAGCCAAATTAATTTTGGGATATTACAGCGATTTAAGAGCCAATGATGACGGTTTATACAACCCAAAACATTTGCCGTTTGAAGCGTTTGCGCAAATACAAAAACAGCACAATTCCGTGGGCTGGATCAGTATGGATCATTCTGCAGATTATGTGGAATTGGCAATGTTTGGACCCGGAAGCGATTTGTTAAAACCATTTATAAAAAATACAGAATTACACTTTTTAATGCTGGAAGCTGCCGAAGTGGAAAATAAATTTTAAAAGGAATTACCGCTTGTGCTCAATGGCATAAAGTTATGACATTTAAGCATTGTTTTTGTCCTTCTGACAAAGGAGGAATCCCATCATACGTGCTCATTTTTTGCGATTCCTCCTTTGTCGGACACGAGCGAAAGCGAACAGGCGAAACAATGACAAATATTTCCTTAACTTAAGGAAATTGCGCTCGCGCTAGCGAGAATTTGTATAATCTAAAATCTAAAATCGGTTGCGCCGCTTAGCGGCGAAATTTTCTTAACCAGACACCAACATAAGCAAAGCCAATTGTCATCCCAATGAAAAAAAAGAAAAAGAATAAACCAACCACTACATAGGGACTGCCTCCAGTTTGCACAAAATGGGATATTGGCTGAAGAATAACCACAAAAACTCCCCACATCCAAGGACGTTTGGGCTCAATAAATCCGGCAATTGCCGAAACGATAAACATTATTGGCAGACTTATTTTATAATATTGAATACTGTCCCAAGCCTCCACTTCATTGGACATTCTGCTTGCCACAATCCAAACGCCAAGTCCAATAACGCTTAAGATAATTGCTATGAAAATTTGTTGTTTGGTCATTTTGTTCTTATATCAAAATAGTATGTAATTAAGACTTCGTCACATTGTAATTTATTCTTTCCCCAATTATAAAAAACAGAGAATATCCCCAAATTTTGTTCGGACATACTCGACTTGATTGGAGTTTATTTTTTAATGAAACTTTGATTCCGTTTTCAATTAAAATGTAACATTGGACTGTTTGTGTTATATAAAAATACAATAAATAACGACTAAAGGGGTTAAATTTATTGTTTTTTTAAATAAAAAAGCTACCTCTGACGAGAGCAATTGAATGTATGGTGTACGATTTTTTTGATTTTTAATTTACAGCTGGTGCGAGCAACCCCACCGCTGGCACGAGCATACCGCTCGTGCCAAAACCCAAAACTAAAATTGAACATATACCTGTTATTTTTACTTTAAAGTATTTGATTTTTTTCCTAATCACGATTGGCGTTAACAACAGAATTCTTAGTCACGAGCGGGACACTCGCGCTAGCAAGAGAATTTTAAATTAAAACCTCGTTTTAATAAGACATTTCCACAATTTTCTCCACATCGTTTGGCGTTACATTTTGGCGTTCGCCCAAACCTTTCCATCCGCGTTCGGTAAATCGTTTTGAAATAATTTGGGCAGCTCCTTTGTAGTCGTTTGTATAGTCAGACAAAGCTGTTTTAATGCCCAATGAGTTATAAAAAGCCTTGGTTTTTTCTATGCCGGCTTTGGCTTTTTCTTCTAAAGTTCCTTCAGTTACGTTCCAAACACGTTCGGCATATTGTGCCAATTTTTCTTTTTTGTTTTCAAAATTATAGGTGTAATGGCCAGGCGCAATAATCGCCAAAGTTCTTGCGTGGTCAATGCCAAACAAAGCGGTTAATTCGTGTCCCATCATATGCGTTGCCCAATCGGACGGAACTCCTTTTTGTATCAATCCGTTTAATGCCATCGTGCAACTCCACATAAAGTTTTCTGCGGCATTATAATCGGATGGATCTTTCAATATTTTTGGTGCAACTTCAATCAACGTCTGCAAAATACTCTCTGAAAAACGATCTTGAAGCATCCCGTCCACCGGATAAGTAATGTACTGTTCCATCACGTGGGTAAAAGCATCTGCCAACCCGTTTGCAATTTGTTTTTCGGGAATCGACTTCACCACTTGCGGATCTAAAACCGAAAACACTGGAAACAACCCCGGTCCGCCCATCACCAATTTTTCTTTGGTTTCCCTGCGGGTAATCACCGCACCTGAGTTCATTTCAGAGCCGGTTGCAGGCAAAGTCAATACCGAGCCAAAAGGCATTCCTTTCAAACTTCGTTCGCTGTTTTTTAAAATATTCCAAGGATCTTCTCCTTCATAAACAGCTGCTGCCGATAAAAATTTGACGCCGTCAATCACCGAACCACCGCCAACTGCCAATAAAAAAGTGATTTTTTCGCTTTTTATCACTTTTAACGCTTCCATTAAAACCGCATATTCGGGATTGGCGGGAATGCCGCCAAATTCCAACACCTCAAAATTTGTCAGAGCAGCTTTCACCTGGTCGTAAACGCCGTTATTTTTGATNCTTCCGCCGCCATAAAGCAACAATACTTTTGCGTTTGCCGGAATTTCTTTTGATAAGGTTGCTATTTGGCCTTTTCCAAATAGTATTTTGGTCGGATTTTGAAAATCGAAATTGTTCATAATGTTAATTTTTTAAATGATTTATACTAGAATTAGTCGATGATGGTTACCAAATCTTCTTTACTTTTTCTTACTTTGGTGAGGTTTACCAGCCAGTCTTTATCGGCATTTCTGTAGCCAACAGGCAATAAAACCACACTTCTGAGTCCTTTTTCGCGAAGCCCTAAAATTTTGTCCACCGCTGCCGGATCAAAACCTTCAATTGGCGTGGTGTCAACCTGTTCAAATGCAGCCGCAACTATGGCAACTCCAAAAGCGATATACGCTTGTTTTGCTGTATGAATAAAGTTTTCATCGGCATCTTTTTGCGGGTAAGAACTTAGCAACATTTGTCGGTAATTTTCCCACCCTTCATTTTTTTTGTCGCGAATTTCATTTGTTAAATCAAACATTTTGTTGATACGCTCTGGTGTATAGGTGTCCCAGGCAGCAAAAACCAAAAGATGAGAACAGTCCGTAATTACTGATTGATTCCAAGCCACGGGTTTAATTGCTTCTTTAATTTGCTGATTTGTAATTACAATTATTTCAAAAGGCTGCAATCCGCTTGAAGTTGGCGCCAGCCTTGCCGCTTCAATAATATTGTCAATTTTATCTTGAGGCACTTTTTTTCCGTTCATTGCCTTTGCGGCATATCTCCAATTTAATTTGTCTATTAATTCCATATTTTTAGTTTGTAATTTATTTATTCGTTGATGGCAATAGCGCCAGTTCCTGAATTTTATCCGATTCAACAATGTGTATTTCAGGTTTTTTGTTTGCCAAGTATATCATCGCTTTAGCAATGTTTTCGGCTTCTATGAGTCGGTATTTTTTTAATTTTCCAACCATTAAAGGTTGCAGTAATTTAAAGATGGCAATACCTATTTTTTCCATCGGCCTGTTTTCATTTCTGTTTCCGCTAATAATGGACGGACGTAAAAAGTAGGTGTGCTTAATTTTTTCCGACAACACTGCCTGTTCCATTTCACCTTTGGTTTTGTTGTAAAAAACGCTGCTTTCAGCGTTGGCACCCATCGCAGAAACCACAATAAAAGTTGGAATGTGATTTTCTTTTGCCAGTTTTGCAGCCGCTGCCGGAATGCCAAAATCAATATTTTTATATTGTGTTTTGTCGGGCGTTTTTTTTGCCGTTGTTCCAATGCAAACAAAGAGTTCATCTGCGGTAAAATCTTCCTTGAAATTTTCCAAGGCCAATAGATCTCCAACTATTTCAATCACTTTTGATGAAGTGTTTTCAGTTTTCTTTCTTGAAAATAGTTTGATGGTTTTATACCTATCATCGACGATTAATTTTGCTAACAGCTGCTGCCCCGTCAATCCGGAAGCACCCAAAATAATGGCAGTTTTTCCCATAATTTAAATTTTAATTGCGTTCCAAGCCGATTCAAATGCATCGGTCAGCTGGTTTTCGCTTAATTCGAAATCATTTCTTTTTTGCATCGTCATTAAAAATGCCAGCGGATAAATGGTAAAAGCATACAAAAGATAGGGTGAAATATTTTTAATGATGCCGTCTTTTTGTCCGCGTTCCCATAAATCGAGCAACGGCTGCAGATTTTTTAACCCTTCCTGTCGGCTTTCTTCATCAATCATCGTATTAATATTGTCGCATTGTGATAAGAAAACTGCTTCTTCAACCTGATTTAATTTAAAATGGGCAATGTTTCG
>JGI25319J35699_1000723_pt1 | contig 16772 bp, 18 predicted proteins | sample AutmiccommuBRH17_FD_35699 | JGI IMG/M metagenome (IMG submission 35699) | reverse complement strand
GCCATATCCAACAACAGGTTTGCAACTTCTTGAGGGTCATCAGTTTGCAATTGTCGAATTGCCGGAACCAACCACTGTTCCCCGTCTTCTTCCATTCCATCGGAAACCATTAACAACAGATCTCCTAACTGTAAACCTTTGCTGAGACTTTCTATCTCTAAATTTGACAAAATACCGATAGGCAGGTTCCCGGATGTGACCGTCTCCACACGGTAACCTCTCTTAATCCAACTCGGCATGGCCCCAATCTTAACAAATTCTCCCTCGCCGGAGTATAAATCGATTAGGGTTAAATCCAAAGTAGTAAAGGTGTCCTCTAAAGCACGCATCATCATGATGGAATTAACAGTTTTGACTGCCAGTTCTATGTCGAACCCTGCTTCCATTAACTGCTGCAGCAAATTAACAGTAGTGGTGCTTTCCCTTGCAGCTTTGGGACCTACCCCCATACCATCACTGATTAGCAGCGCCATTTTACCATCTTTCAAACTTAAAGTGCTGACAGTATCACCACAAATTACGGTACCTTGTTTCGGAACTTGTGCGCAGCCAATTTCAATGTGATAGGACCACGCCGGGATTAGGCGCAAATAGCAGTTCCTAGCACTATTCCAACCTCTGCAGGGCTGGTTATCAATAGTATATGGTCTACCCATAACTTTAGTTATGACAGGTAAAATGTCATTGGTGCACCAATCCGGACCACGACAATCGCTTAATTTTAAATTTACTTCCAGGTCTTTCCTGCCACATCTGTAGACGCTTAGTTCTCCAAAAGTTATCCCCGCACGACTTAATTCCCTGGACAAAAGCGCCTCCAGGTCTCCGCGTTTCTCCACTTCCAATGTAAGAGAGTCCACTAAATTCCCCATTATATTTGCTACTCCACCCAGTTGTTGCGACAGCAAATCTTTAGCTTCCCTGAGCCTTTCGCGCCAATATCTATCTACCTGAAAAGTTTCCATCAAGAAGTTTACCGCAGTGGCTATTTCCCCCGTCCTTGTACATTGACTTTGGAAGCCGCCGGAGACATCTTTTTGGGTAACTCTACCCTTAGTTTCTGCAACAGAAAACAATCTCAACATACTTTTATATGTACTGTAGAAATCTATTTCCCAACATTTGTTGACTGCAGGACAGCCACGGCAGGCCTTTTGAACCATTAGGTTGATTATATTGGCAGCCTTATCCTGATTTGCTTCCTTTTCAACCTCTTGGGTAACTCCTGTTTCAGAAAAACTTCTGGATAATTCATTAAAGACTCGGCTTAAGTCCTCTACCTTCTTGCTGCTAATATTAGCAAGCTGTTTGTGCACTAATAAGTCCGAACTGCTCCCGAACATTGTACGAAGCCGGTTTCCCATTTTTTCTGATATAACAATCATACCCATACAACTCACAATTATTTCCATGAATCTCATTATTACCACAGATTGATCTAGCAAATAGACAGAAAAAATTAAATGCCCTATCAGGTACCCAGCAATAACACCCAGTCTTCCGTAGCCGTTAAAAACTCCCGCCAGTAGACCAGCTAGGGCGGAAACACCTATTAAAGAAGGAGAAGCAACTTTTGTCAGGCTCGGTATTATCCCCATCAGGGTTCCTGCTGCAGCGCCAGCGCCAGCGCCGCCCCCTAAGGACACCACCATAATCAAAAAATTCCCGACAATTCTCTGTAAAGACAAAGAAAACAGTACTAGACCTTCCATTCCACCTATAATACCTACCAATAAAACTATTAGACTTAAGGTTTCCTCAGGCGATAGGGACCATATATCCCTACTACCAGCTAATGCACCTAATACCAACTGGTATGCCATGGCCAATGCACCTGCAAAGGCAGCCTCAAAAACAATCACTACTCCCTGATAGATAGTCGGTTCAAAAAACAGTGCAAAAATGCCTTTTACCAGTAATATTGTCACAAATACAATCAAAGAAACCATCAATTTACGTTTTTGATACTTGATTGGATAGGCATAACAAATAATAGCGAGGAAAACAAGAACAAAAATATAAGCCCAGGCATTGACGCCCGATACGGAAGTAACTACACTCAAAACAATCGATAGAAAAACTAAGGGAGCGTAGCCCCCCCAAACCGCTATAACTGCAACTAAAAAAGCCGGGCCGAATGGCATTAATTCACCGAGGATTTCCGCCCGCCCTAAAAAAAACGCTGCAACACTCACCAAAACCCCTTCCAAAGTTACAGCCCTGTAAAGAAAGCGCCATACCCTTTTTAGGTTTTGAGAGAAAAAGGCAGCAGCAGTGTCTTTTCTTTTACTTGCTTGGTTACTATTGGCCCTTTTAGTCTTACCCTCCCTTCTGTAAGGATATACGTCCATTTGATCATGCATAATATCACCGCCTTACAATCCCATTATAGTACAAGCTAGATGCAATCTTTGTCGGGATAAGCAGCAAAGCCGGCAGTGATTTACGACATAAAATGCGCAGAAAAGAGTAGCAATATATGCAAAAAACCTCGCAAAATTGCGAGGTATCTGGTGACCCGTAGGGGATTTGAACCCCTGTTACCGGCGTGAAAGGCCGGTGTCTTAGACCCCTTGACCAACGGGCCTTGTATGGTAGCGGTGGTAGGATTTGAACCTACGACGCCACGGGTATGAACCGTGTGCTCTGACCGCCTGAGCTACACCGCCAAAACGTCTGGTTGCGGGGGCAGGATTTGAACCTACGACCTTCGGGTTATGAGCCCGACGAGCTGCCAGCTGCTCCACCCCGCAGCAAAACCACTTATAAAGTATGCAACATTTTCAGTAAGTTGTCAAGGGTAATGGCACTGGATATTTTTCTCTTAATTTAACATCAATCTAGTTCCTGCCGCCAGTAAAATTAAGCCAAAACATTTATACCAAGTAAAGCAAATCTTATCCAATCCAAATAAGCCGAAATGATCTATAACTAATGCAGTGGAAACCTGCCCAACGATGATTGCCGTAGTGGCTACAGCTACTCCTAACCTCGGAATACTAGCTAGAACCCCGTAGATTATCAGTACGTTGATAATACCACCCAAGTAAACATACCATGGCGCCTGCCCAAATTTAGAGAAATCACCATGCCCTAACTTAAACATCAAAAGGAGTGCCACCACCATAATACCCACCACATGGACAATCAATGTCGCTTCCAATTGTCCTATATTCTTTCCAAGCACCGAATTTAAAGAACCCTGTACAGCCATTGCCAAACCTGCCACTGTCGCAAGAATAAGTGCAAATAAGAATTCAGTCATTACTTTTAACTCCTTTGTCCAAAATCACCATACTAAAAGCTTTATCTATTATACCCCCGCAAAATTAATCTTAATCAAAAGCTGCATTTTCCACTACAAACTCACAAATATTAAATATGACGTACTATTAATAATAGTTAAACCACTATCCTTCAGCATAAGAGCCAACAATTTTTCAGCCTGTATTATTGGTAGAATTTAAGCAGTATAACATTTAGTTGGCAGGAAAAATTAAAAACGAAAAATACATAAACTACGGGGGGCAAAATTGTGACTTATATAAAAATTAAAAGCCGTTTGATATACCTACTTACAATATTTGGGTGTGTTGTCTTTTTATTGTACGGAAGCGCCACTGCCCAAGCAAGTAGCTCTATTATTACCAGTCATTACTTGATGAACGGTGGCTGTGGCGACATTTATCGCAACCTAGAATTAACCAAGCCAAATATGGCAGGAACTGATGTACTAGAACTGCAAGAGAGACTGATCGAGATTGGGTTTTCCGTACCGACTAACGGTGTTTATGATAAAAACACAGCAAAAGTTATTAAGAAATTCAAAATTATAAACGGTTTAGAACCCACAACCGAAGTCGGGCTTAGGACTTGGGAGGCCTTAGGTAAGGGTGTTCCCACTTCCTCTTCAAAAAACAACAAAGCTGAAAAACCNCAAGGTAACGTTAGCCTATTAATAGAAGTAACTGAACGTAAGTTAACTGTTTTTTCCGATAACCAAGTGTTCGAATCCTTTTCCGTGGCCATTGGAAAAGATGAAACCCCAACACCTCACGGTGAATTTAAAGTTATCAGCAAAGGGGCTTGGGGTGGTGGCTTCGGTACTCGTTGGAACGGCCTTAATGTACCATGGGGAATATATGGAATCCATGGCACTAATAAACCATGGTCTATCGGACGTTACGCCTCTCATGGGTGTATCCGCATGCACAATAAAGATGTGGAGACTTTGTTCCCATGGGTGCCCATAGGAACTCCGGTTAAAATCATCAATAGTAATTTAGCACCGAATGAAAGTATTTCGCGAACAATTAAAATTAAATCTTCAGGGCAGCTTACAGTTTTTATTCAAGAAGCTTTGAAAAAACAAGGTTTTCTCTTAGGAATGGCTGACGGCAGATTTGGAAATGCTACTGCGTTGGCGGTAAAATACTTTCAAGCCTATAACAGTCTGCCTATTACAGGGGAAATAGATCCCGCAACATATGAAATGTTAATGAAAAAGGAGGAAAAATAATGTTCCAATTAACTGACCTACTGAAGGAACTAAAAGAGGAGGGTAGTTTTGAAGAATATTATCGATACCTTTCTGAAATATATGGGGTAATAGAATACGGAAATGTCTTTGACCACAATTTGACACTGGTGGACGAAGGCAAGTGCAAAATACACCCTCCGTCAGATGAATTCGCTCTAATGGCAATGGAAAGAGATCTGCAGCATAAATCACTGAAAAAGATCTATTGGATAGCTGAAGCCGAGACAGATTTTACCCACACCCCATTTTTAGCGGCAATAGATCGGTACTATCGCTTAAATGCTGACTTGTATGTAGTCAAAGAAGACTTACAGGAACAAGTAAGAAGATTTGAACAAATTCATAATGGTCAGGCTCATTTTGCCTACGCCCCGCAGCACGAACATCAAGATGATTGACTTAGTTCAAATACTAGTCCGTATAAGAGATCACTCTCACTAACGATTATTTCTTCGGTTCCTAGCATGTCTATAATTGTCTTTAAAATAAGCGTTCCCGCGACTATTATATCTGCCCGTTCGGGTTGAAGCCCCTTAAGATATTTTCTTTCTTCCAATGTCATTTTATTCAACTGGTGATAAATCTCATTAACAGTTGATTTCTTTAAAATTGTACCATGGATTAAATCGGGGTTATATTGAGAAAGCTTCATATCTACTGCTGCTAAAGTAGTGATAGTTCCGCCAACTCCAACAAATTGCAGCGGCGAATTTGCCTCAATTTCATTAAGTCCGGAACGAATAATCTCTGTTATCTGATGGTACGAATAGCCGCCCTCGGTACACCTTACAGCCCCTACCTGAAAGCTTTGAGCTTTTATTCCTTGGTGGTCGACATAGGTCAATTCAGTGCTGCCTCCGCCAATATCAACTACCACTGCTCTATCTTTTGAAACCATTTCAGGCAACCCACCCACAGCGCCGCAAAAAGATAGTTTGGCTTCTCGTCTGCCAGAAATAATTTCAAAAGGCAGTCCTGTTTTCTTATTTATCAGTTCTATAAATTCCCTGCCATCTATGGCATCTCTTATAGCACTGGTAGCTACCCCTAACACTTTTTCCACCTTAAAGTTTTCTAGGATTTGCCTACATTCAAAAATAGCAGAAAGAGTTCTTTCTTTGGCAGTATCCTTTAACCTGCCCCGATCTTTTAATTCCTCACCAATTCTTGTTATTTTCGTATACCTTTTCAATACATTGAGAGTATTTCCAGGTTTTGTCTCAGCAACCAGCATACGCACAGAATTAGTTCCTAAATCCAAACTTGCGTATATTGCCACAATGATTCACCTCAAATTTATAAATGATCCTTTTATTATTACAGCCGAAATTTCGCAAATAGAAAAAGCACCAAAATGGTGCTTAATTATAGCCTTTTCCGCCTCCACCGCGTTTAGAGTCGGTATTACGTTTTATATCCTGCTGCCTCTCATCACTTTCCTTCATAAACTTTGCCAACTTATCTTCAAATGATAATTCAGGACGCTTATTATGATGGCTTCTCTTCCTTTGAATTGCTTTCTTCCCGTAATTCGGATCGGCTTTCTTAATGGATAGGCCTATTTTACCGCTATCATCAATGCTAATGACTTTTACTTTCACCTTATCCTTTTCTTTCACATAGTCATTAACATCTTTCACATAAGCATCTGCTACTTCTGAAATGTGTACTAGGCCAGTAACTCCCCCGGGTAGCTCCACAAAAGCACCAAATTTCGTAATACCAGTCACTACCCCTTCAAGTATGTTGCCTACAGCAATGGACATAATCTAAAATGCTCCTCCTATCATTCTAACATTAGTCTTATTATAGCCCAGTGCCCTTTCAGTGTCAATAATACTAGTCCCGGATATCTTGGTTGCTCTCTGTTTCCTTAAATAGTTTAACATCGCCCGGTAAGGCAGGGACGACTACCGTTTCACCCGGTTTAACCAATCCCAAATCTTCCCTTGCCAACTTTTCTATGTAACTGTCGGATTGCATTAAATCATATTTATCCGCCAATATCCTGTTTTCTTGTTGCAATAATTGCAATTGTTGAGCCAGCATTGCCTTTGTATCCATCAACTGGTATGTTTTATAATAAACTTGCCCAAAAGAAAACAATACATATCCTAGTGCTAAGACTAATAATATAGACCCCGGCTTCCATTTAAATTTCCATCGCCGTTTAACTTCAATCTTGGGTTCGTTACCTATATGTTGGTACGTCGGTTGTTGATAATAGTTACGCGCTCCCACAGCCTATTCTTCCTCCTCCTGCCCAAATAGTCCTAGGGTATCTCCCGCTAAAATAATTACTACTTCATAACCTTTATTCCGAGCCCGCTGCAGCAGTGTAGAAACAGAACTAATGGATAATCCCAATTTTTTTGCGATTTGCTCCGAAGAATTGCCCATTTCCTTTAAAGCTACTGCCTGTCTTTCTCGAAAACTAAGTTTTTCCACACCACGAATTTCAATTTTCATAATTATCCCCAGGTTATCCACATATTCACTACATTTTGTGGATATTTTAACTACATTTTACTTTTTTGATAATTTCTATCCACAGCTAGCAATCTCCTGCAAAATCCCATATATTAATTTAATAAAATGTAACTATGTCACTGATTGGGCCATTCATTGCAAAAAAATAGTTCTCTGCCCATTGCAGAGAACTACAAATTCATTACATTTTAAAGTATTTGACTTAAAAATTGTTGAGTCCTTTCATTTTCCGGGTTAGAAAATATTTTTTCAGGAGAGCCTTCTTCAATTATCACTCCATCGTCCATGTAAATAACCCTATCAGCAGCTTCCTTGGCAAACCACATTTCGTGCGTAACCACAATCATGGTCATACCTTCCTTAGCCAATTCCTCCATTACTCCCACAACTTCACCTACCAGTTCCGGGTCTAACGCTGAGGTGGGCTCATCAAACAGCATCACTTTAGGTTGCATAGCTAAGGCTCGAGCTATGGCTACCCGCTGCTTCTGTCCTCCCGACAGCATGGCAGGGTAGGAATCTGCCTTATCCTCCAGGCCAACCTTTTTCAACAACTCTGCGCCCAATTCCGCAGCCTCGGCTCGGGAAATTTTTTTTACCTGAGTAGGGCCTTCTAGCACATTTTGCAGCACAGTCATATGAGGGAACAAATTAAAGTGCTGAAATACCATTCCCACTTCCTGCCGCATCTGATTAATAACTTTCGGCCGTGGTTCTATCTTTTCACCTTCTATAAAGATATTGCCCTGTTGTGCCCTTTCCAGAAAGTTAATACAGCGTAGCAGCGTACTTTTACCGGAGCCGCTGGCACCGATTATTACCACTACCTCGCGTTCCTTGACATTGAGATCAATACCTTTTAACACATGCAAATTGCCAAACCATTTGTTTAGCCCTTGGATATTTATCAATTTTCATCCTCACCTTTACTAATGTTCGCTGCGATAATCGCTTACCTGCAACCGCTTTTCTATGACACTGACACCATATGTCAAAACCGTGGTCATGATTAGGTACCATAATGCAACAATTATCAACATCTCCATATACATAAACAGGGATGAACCCAACTGCCTTCCTTTCAACAGCAACTCATGAACCGCTATGGTACTGGCCAGAGATGAATCCTTGAGCGCAATAATAAATTGATTACCCAGCGGCGGCACCGCCCGCTTAAAAGCCTGAGGTAGAATAATGCGCCGCATGGCCTTAGGATAAGTCATTCCTATGGACTGTGCCGCTTCCATCTGTCCTCGATCAATTGATTGAATTGCTCCCCTAAAGATTTCTGCAATATATGCCCCATTATGAATGCCCAAAGCCATCACAGCTGAGGGAAATTTCGGAATGGTCACAATAGCGGTTAGTCCATAGTAGATTATCCATAGTTGGAGCAGCAGCGGCGTGCCCCTGATGAGAAAGATATATCCGGAGGCGGGTATATTAAAAATTTTATGACGGGATATTTTTGCAAAAGCTACCATTAATCCTATTCCTAACCCGACTATGATACCTAGGGTAGTAATTTGCAGTGTCAAAAGGGCTGCATCTTTGAAAAAGAAAAAATATTCCGGGATAATTGATAAATCCCATGGTAGGTCAATAGTCAACTCCTCAACCCCTTTGGTGTAATTTTTTGGTATTTAAGCAATAAAGGCAGATTATGCATAGCACCCACAAAGAAGCACTATGCATAACCCCGGTAATCAGAGACGTTTAGGCAAGCTAAACCCAAGCTTTACCAAGTCTGACCCTACTTAAATATATTCTATTTGCCTAAATTACTGCTTAGTAATGTCCTCACCGTTAAACCACTTGGCACTGATTTCACTTAAGGTACCATCCTCATGCATTTCCTGCAGGACCTTATCAACTTCATCTTTTAACGGGTCATCCTGCTGAAATGCCACTGCCATCATTTCCTTACGCATCAAATCACCGGCTAAGGTCAGTTGATCCCCACCATTAATCTTGGCAATCGCGTTTAAACCCACAACCCTGTCGGTAATGACGCCATCAACTCTACCATTTACCAATTCCATCAACGTCTGGTTATCATCTTCGTACAACTGGGCTTCAACTCCCAAGTTTGCAGCATCTTCCTCAAAGGTAGTACCGGTAACCAAACCTACCACGGCGTCCCCAGCTAAATCCTCAGGGGCTGAAATACCAGAATCCTTTTTAACGATTAACTGCGCCCCGGAGTAGTAATAAGGGATAGAAAAATCCACTTGTTCTTCCCGCTCTGCAGTAATAGCCATACTTCCCAATATTCCATCAAAACGACCCGCTCTTAAACCTTCTATTAGGCCATCCCAGGCGCTGGTTTGATAATCCAAAGTCATCCCCAAGCGGTCTGCGATCTCAGCTGCAACATCAACATCAAAGCCAATAACTTCATCCTTTTCATTGATAAAATTAAACGGAGGATAGCCTCCCGAACCGACAAAAACAATAGTGTCCCCAGAATCTTTACCGCCGCAGCCTGCAGCCGCACCTACTAAACCCAATATAAGCAACCCAACTAAAAGAAATTTTGTAAATTTATTTAGCACTCTTTCGTTCACTCCTTGAAATTATTTATTTAAGTTCTTTGCGCTTGTCCATTCAGTAAATCGTTGTTGAGCCTCCCCACCTCCTTGCCAGAGAATTTGAAGCCTTAGTTGAACTTATGCATAATTAGCAAGTTTTTCTCTCAGATTATGCATAAAACCCGGGTGCTCAAGTTCTCTGACGTATCAGAGAGTTAGAGTACCCGGGTTTCGCCTAACGACTCACCCTAAACCATACGTTCTAAGTATAGTCTATTCTTGGCCCGCAAGAACCAAAAAAAGTCCCAGTTCCCAATCTGTTTTTCGATAACCGGTTTCCCCCTAAAAACCCTAGGTACTTACAATCATCCGCCCGAGGAAGGCATACGCCTGCTCATACCTTGGATACTACCGGAACCTACTTCACATAATTTCCCTCAATTTTCCATAATTAAATTATATATCAACTTGTTTACCTAGTCAAGATTTGGGCTTTCTTCCCAACATTGATTTTAGGCGCCTATTCATCCTCTGCAACTGATTAACAAACGCTATTTTTGATATTCTCTTAATATTCTTAATTGTGTACACAATAATAGCAAAATATAATATTGTAATCTATGTTTACGATGTACAAATATCCCCGCTATGATTTATACAGTTCGTATAACAGAAAAATTTAATGACTGTGAGCCTTGTACACCTAGTCAAGTTTTGGGTTTTCTTCCCAGCACTGATTTTAGGTACCTACTCATTCTCAGTAGCTGATTAACAAGCACTATTTTAGATAATCTTTTAATACCTCGAAGAAACTTCCCAATATGAAACAATATTAAGGTAATTAGGCCCAACGGATAGCCCAGTAACCGTTTTACTAATCGAAAGGGTATTCTCATTATTCGGCTTCCTACCCGCCATATTCTACCGAATAAGCCAAAGATAAAATGCCATTTTTTCACAACACCGCGGCTAAACCATCTATAATATATAAATGCACCCAAGGCCATGCCTAACAGGACATACAAACGTACTTCGCCCCAATTTACGCTAAGTAAAACAGTATAAGCAAAAGCAGTTGCCGCAATCCAAATTAACAAATCAAGGATATTAGTTATCCAACGGGAGGGTTTCGTCTTCCACCTAATTACGCGATAGAAATCAAAACAAAATGCCAAAACTATACCTATTACAGTTGTCCATAGGAAATACTCGATTTGATTAACTATCGGCATCATAACAGTCCTCCCTTTAACAACGCCTGCTACTTAAATATTTTTTTGATAATTCCTTTCCCCCTGTTCAACTGTTCCTCTTCTAAATATTCGATGGAATTAACTTGCCCTACTATCGATATCTTGCCTTCTTCTAAATTTAATTGATTTACATTAAGCCCCTCTCCTTTGAGAAACAATATTCCTAATGTCGTCTGAAGCATCACTTCGTCATCATCAAAACTATCTACGTGTTTTATTCCAGTAATGGTGAGTGCACTCCGGTCTACTAATGTTAATTGATGGCCCTGATTCATACCTAGAACCCCCTTTCTTCATAAATTTTATGAATTCTTTGTTTAAGTTATGACAGAAGATGTTATGAAAGTTGAGCAAAACACGTAAAAGCGTTCAATGTAAAAGCGTTCAATCAAAAAAATAAGACACTATAAAGTGCCTTATTCCCAAACCTTTTCTACTTTTACGTCTTTAAAAAAGTATTTTACTATTTCCTCAGGGGCTTTGCCCTGTCCCGCCAGGGCTTTTGCACCCCATTGACTCATTCCCACTCCATGGCCATAGCCTTTTCCACTAATAATGAGCTTTTCTCCCGTTACTTCAAATCGATCCAATAAGGTAGATCGCATCTTTTCACTTCCCAAAGCTAACCTAATGGCTGGGGCGCTAGCCGTTACACTTCCAACTTGTACAGTTGTCGCCCTTCCCGATGGCCCTTTAGCGGTAATTTTTGCTGACGTAATACTTCCTGGGTCCTGACCTGTCTTTTCTTGCATGGCGCGCCGCACCTCATCTAAACTAAACGTCGCTGTCCATGCTTTGTTTTCAGGTTCTGTAATGTCAAACCCGGGATCTGTTACACTTTTTATGTAAGGAGCGGGCTCATTTTTATAAGCTAGTCCTTCTTCAGCTGAGGCAGCGGTCCTACCTCCTCCGTCCGCAAAAAACCAGCCATTAATATATCCTCCGTCATAAGTCACTACCTCACCCCTTGTACTTTGGACGGCTTCTTCCACACGGTCATTAACTCTAGAGGGGTCATAAGCCTGAAATTCTTCCACATCAGTTGAGGCATCTGTTCCATGTTTCTTTACTCCGCCCTCTTGGATCTTTTTCATGGTGAAGGTCCTAGCAAGAATTGCTTGGGCTGCGAGAGCTTCCTTAGGCCAGCTGGGTTCCATTTCTGCCGCAACCACTCCCAGCAAATATTCTTCAAGCCTAATATCTTTTTTTTGCCCTGATTCTTTTATGTATAAAGAAATGGTAGGTTCTTTTCCGCCCTGAACCTCAGGCTTTTTCTCTGCTCCCGGCTTTCTGCTTTGGCTTGGGCAGCCAACCGCAAGCATTAGAGTTAAAGTTATCAACACCCATAAAACCTTTTGAAACCGCTGTTTCTGCATATTGAAAAACCCCCTGCAATTATTTCTTCATTTGGTATCTTTTCCTGCAGGGGATATTTAATGAATGGTAATTATTTACTAAGAACTTGTTAGAAATGTCAATCCATCAATTCATAGATTTCCGCTACCTTACTAGCCGGTATAGTTTCCGGTGTTTGCAAAATTCTAGCCTTTATTTTCCTTGACCCCAAATTAAACTCGATAACATCACCGGCCTTTACCTGGGAACCCGACTTAGCAGGGTTACCATTTACCAGCACTTTGCTAGCGTCACACACTTCCTTAGCCATGGTTCTTCTTTTAATTAACCTTGACACCTTTAGAAACTTATCTAAACGCAATTGTCTCACCTTCTCCTACAAGTAGGTCTTTTCAGACCCAGACTGCAACTTTATAATTGTGAACAACAAAAGGTTGGTTTATTACAAACGAAAAATCAGGTTCCTACCGGAACCTGACTTAACTCATACGCTAAATTAGTTTACTGCGTCTTTTAAAGCTTTACCGGCTTTAAATGCAGGAACTTTTGTCGCATCTATCTGAATTTCTTCCCCTGTTTTAGGGTTACGACCGGTACGTGCAGCTCTTTCTCTTACTTCAAATGTACCAAAACCAACTAATTGAACTTTGTCACCGGCAGCCAAAGCCCCTTCAATTGTTTCCAATACAGATGCAATTACTTTTTCAGCATCTTTTTTAGTGATGTCAGCCTTTTCTGCAACGTTACTTACCAATTCAGTCTTGTTCAAAACAATCCCTCCTAAACTTTTAATTAATCAAATAAAGATACCTTTTGGTCTATTCTCTACATTGTAGGAATTTCCTGCTAAAACCCAGCTTTTTTCGTATATTTTTCCAATTTATCCATTAATTTTTGATTCTTGCCACCATTCTTCCATTTGAGATAGTGATAAGTCCTTAAGCAAAGTGTTTGCCTGCCGCGCCTTGCTTTCTATGTAGTGGAAACGCCTAATAAATTTCTCTACAGCTTGCTTTAGCACCTCCTCCGGATTTAATTCTAATAAACGAGCAACGTTTACAGCGGCAAAAAAGAAATCGCCCATTTCCTCCTGTACTGCTTCAACCTTACCTACTTCCAAGGCTTCTTGCAGCTCCAACACTTCTTCCTTTATCTTGGCAAAGGCATCTTGAGGGTCTTTCCAATCAAACCCCACCCTAGAAACTATAGCCTGTACTTTTTCCGCTAACATTAAGGATGGTAAAATTTGCGGCACATCAATAATACTTTCCGGCCTTTTACCATTTCTGTCCGCCCTTTCCATTTCCTTTATTTCTTCCCAAGTTTCCTTAACTTGATCGGGCGTCTCCGCACGACCTTTTCCGAATACATGGGGATGGCGCCGAACCATCTTACTGACAACAGCATCAATAACGTCTTTAATATTGAACCTGTCATGCTCTTGTGCAATCTGCGCGTGAAAGACCACTTGCAGTAGTAAGTCTCCCAATTCCTCGCATAATTTATACATATCTTGTGAATTAATGGCATCAACAACTTCATAAGCTTCTTCTATTACGTACCTTTTTAGCGATTGATGACTTTGGGACTTGTCCCAAGGGCAACCATTCTCACTGCGCAACACTGCCATTATTTCAGTTAGCGAATCCAAAGGTACCTTTGCTGCCCTAGCTGTCCCAGGTAGCGGCGGTATATAAAGCGCTGTGAGATAGTCTACCCAGGCTCGCCGGTCTATTTCATATAAAGGTAGCCATTCTACCTTTTCTAAATTTGGAATTCCAGCACCTCTGATTAAACAAACTTTAAATTCATCGGGATAAGCATCCATTAAAGTTAGTTTTAAGTCGGAACATATTGTTTGATTATAAACTTGAAGAACTAGCGTTCCTCTGGCAGTGTCCAAGTGGCTGTAATTCAAATTTAAACGTAATGCATCTTCAATAATCAATCCTTCAACAGGATCTATCCCAACTGCTAAAAAAATACTGTCTAGGCAGCTCATAGCCGGAAAAACTTGAACATTCAGAGCTGAATCCCTCATTAATAATCTCACTGTTTCTTCAGCGACCAATGGATGTCCGGGAACAGCGTAAGTAACGTCCCCTTCTTCGTTCTGTTTTTTTATCTCTTCTGTTATTTGGGTGTACAGCTCAGAAAAATCATCAGTCTTATCATACATTTTATCAAATGAATTAAAATGCAAACCCTGGCTGATGAGTTCTTTAACTACAGGGTGCTGTTCGGTACGCAGCCAAAGATTATCAGCCTCTTTAAGTATTTTATAGTTTTCTAAAGGTAACTGGCCAATCACGCCTGGGCCAAGGCCAACAATTCTTATCAAGTCCACTCACTCCATATGACGGTTGTTCTTCATTGGTTCCCATTATAACTAAGTTGATGGCATATTACTACCAATAGTGCGCAAAAAATGCAAATAATAAGGCGGCTATTTCAAGCCGCCTTCTAAATTACTGCTCCATCTGCTTAGCCAAAAAGCCTGCGGCTGTTTCGGCTAGTTTTGTTTCCATATCTCCCATTTTTACGCCAGATTCTTTTGACACTAATATCACTGCGCCAATTGGATCTCCCTCTGAGATAATCGGTGCGATTACTTCCGCCGTATATTTACATTCATCTTCGCTGTCAGTTTGACATATTCGACAATAAGTGTGATCGCCAGGTTGATTAATAAGTACTGATTTTCTGTCTTCCATCACCTTTTCAACGGCTGGCCCCACCGGCTTACTCAAAAATTCTTTTTTAGGAGCACCAGCTACCGCAATAATATTATCTCTATCAGCAATACATGCGATATGGCCAATAGCCTCGTAAAGAGATTCTGCATACTCCTTTGCAAAGTCACCTAACTCACCGATAGGAGAGTATTTTTTTAGAATTACTTCCCCGTCGCGATCTACAAAGATTTCCAATGGATCGCCTTCCCTAATCCTTAAGGTTCTGCGTATCTCTTTGGGAATAACAACTCTTCCTAGGTCATCAATGCGTCGTACAATTCCTGTTGCTTTCATTCGACTGTTATCCCTCCTAAATTAACTATCCAATAAAAATTATATCAAGTCTCCTGTTAATGATAGTATATATCCTATAAAACATATTTATTCATTTTTTTCCAAGCTATAAGAAAATAAATAATATATTTCACAAGCTTGTACCCGATTGGCTGTTCCTCTTCTATTTCCAGAGAAAAAATTAACCCCGGAATTTCCGGGGTTTTAGAAGGTTCAAATTATTATAAGTTATTTTCAATGTCTGCCTTATCTTTCAATTCCGTAAAGAACGTATTAAAGGCTTCACTCTTAGCCTGATACAGTAAACTCTCTTGAATTTTACTCTTAAGTTCATCAAGTGTATCCTGTTTCTCTTCTACTTTGATAATGTGATACCCAAAACTTGTTTTAACAGGTTCTTTGCTGTACTGACCTTCATCCAACAGGAAAGCTCCGTCTACAAACTCTTGTACTAAATTGGATCCCTGCTTGCCAAAATACATATCAAGCAAACCGCCCTCGGGAGCACTAGGGCCTTCAGACTTTTCCTTAGCCACTTGAATAAAATCAGCGCCGTTATTTAACTCTTCTATAATACTTTGCGCCTTTTCTTTAGCTTGCTGCATCTCTTCTTCTGTCGCAGTTCCTTCTGCGGCCTGAATAAGGATGTGTCGTGCCTTCATTTGAATTAAGTTTTCCTTGTTTTCATTATAATAATCTTCTAGAGCTTTATCGCTTACGCTCACATCTTTGGTTACAGCCTGAAAAACTGCATCTTCAGCCAATTGATACTCAAAATACTCAATTAACGCTTCTTCAGTTAGGCTGTACTGCTCCAGTCCCTTTTGATACTCCTCATCGTCCTTAAACTGGCTCTTAATCTGCTCTAAGTGTTCTTTAGCCTTGGCTTCGTCAATTTTAATGCCTCTTTTTTCGGCCTCCTGTGTTATCAACTGTTCTTGAATTAGCTGGGTTAATGCCTCTTTTTTCAGACCTTCCATAAGGGTCTCTTTTTGTTCGTCACTTAAATTGGCACCTTGATGACCTACAGATGCTTCCATCCGGGCTACGCGTTCATCCAATTGGGTAGTGGAAATCTGCACCCCATTAACCTTTGCAACGGAATTTGCATCATCATTCTTATCCCCACTCTTACCATTATCTCCACTTTTACCACAACCAACTGCAAACAATGCGACGATTAATACCAAGCTAACTAGTAGTGCGGTTTTTCGCATACCTTCACAACCTTCCCGAAAAAATTACTTCTTAATTATATCAGCGCAGCTAGTCCACCACAAGGGCTTTCGCCTTATATAGTACATTTTCCAGTAATTCCAACATATTACGCTGATCCAATCTTTTTATCTTAACCTGTAGAAGCAAACCCTGTACCACCGATATTCCAAGCCTGCGGCCAAATTCTTGTGCTATTTGCATAAGCTTTTCGCCACCGATTTCGACACCATCCTTAAACCTAATCTCTACCAGTTCCGTATTGACTTGTCTAATTCGACTTACACCCAGACTGGTTCCCAAAACTTTCAACCTGGCCAGAGCTAATAAATTATCTACTTCTTTTGGTCGTTTCCCA
>JGI25319J35699_1000710_pt1 | contig 16943 bp, 18 predicted proteins | sample AutmiccommuBRH17_FD_35699 | JGI IMG/M metagenome (IMG submission 35699) | reverse complement strand
AAATTATTGTTGCAAATGGACAATTATGGTATGAAGTTATTACCATTGAAATATATTATGTAGACAAGGGAGGGTTTGGCAATATGGGGAAACAAGAAGGGGTTGTATTTGTAATATGCCTTACTTCTCAGGATATGCGATTAGCTAATCATATTGTGCACCTGTTGGGGAAAGATACTTCTGATGAAGTAGCTTCCTTTGCTAGTGAGGAAAGTGGAGAGGGGAAAGTACAAATAGTTTGTTACCTTTGGCAACCCGAACAGCTGCCGTTGTGGAAAATACTGGAACATGCATTACTAGAGGCAAGGCGTTATAAGGTTAGTGTTCAAGGCACTTGTCTTTATGGAAATTTAACAGAAGCTTTATTAATAAACGAATTAAAGTACTTTCTTAAATGTGGCAAGATAGAGAAAACGTACCAAGAATCTTGAGGAAGTGGCAGGAAATAGACTAAATAACGCGAAATATTAAAACGTTGGTGCAATTTGTAACATGGGTTTGTGCTATTTTTTGAGTGAACCATTGTGCCAGCGTGTATTTTTGCTGTTTTGGCGTAAGGAAGCATCCAGGTGATACAGAAATTATTACTGTCTAGACATGGCGGGGTGTTTTAATATTTTTATAAGGAGGGTAGTATGTAAGGATAGGTATACTTTCTAACTTAATTTAAAATAATTAAAGTATAGTATTAAATGAAGGGAGAAGATAACAATGCCATATGATCCAACAAAACTGAAAGATTGGCAGATTGCCGAACAAGCAGAACAGAATTTACCGACGCCGGAAGAGTGGCGTGAAAGACTTGGCTTAGAGAAAGATGAAATTATTCCCGCAGGTAGAACTCCTAAGCTTGATTTTATTAACATAATGAACCGCCTTGGGGATAAGCCCGATGGAAAGTTTATCGAAGTTACTGCCATCACCCCTACGCCTTTGGGAGAAGGAAAATCCACTACTTCCTTAGGCCTGATTGAAGGTTTGGGAAAAAGAGGTAAAAATGTCGGTGGATGCTTACGTCAACCTTCTGGCGGTCCGACTATGAACATAAAAGGTACAGCAGCCGGTGGAGGTAATGCGCTGCTTATACCAATGACTGAGTTCTCTCTAGGTTTAACTGGTGATATTAATGATATCAACAATGCACATAACCTTGGAATGGTTGCTCTAAATGCGCGTATGCAGCATGAGCGCAATTATGACGACGAGACTCTGGAATCCCGTGGACTTAAACGTCTGGATGTTGATCCAACTAATGTAGAGATGGGTTGGGTAATTGACTTTGCAGCTCAGGGCCTGCGTAACATTATTATGGGTATTGGCGGACAAAGAGACGGTTTCATGATGAAATCTAAATTTGCTATCTCTGTTAGTTCCGAATTAATGGCTATTTTAGCTGTAGCTAAAGACTTAGAAGACTTAAGAAACCGTATTGGCGAAATGATTGTTGCCTACGACAAGAAAGGTAATCCTGTGACAACTGAAGACCTAGAGGTTGCCGGTGCAATGACCGCGTGGATGCGCAATACGATTAACCCAACCTTATGTGCTACAGTGGAAGGGCAGCCTGTGATGGTGCATGCAGGACCGTTTGCTAACATTGCAATTGGCCAATCTTCAATTATTGGTGATAGGGTAGGTCTTAAAATGTTTGACTACCATGTAACTGAAAGTGGTTTTGCTGCTGATATCGGTTTCGAGAAGTTCTGGAATGTTAAATGCCGTTTGAGTGGCTTAAAGCCTCATGTTTCAGTGATTGTTGCTACAGTTCGTGCATTGAAGATGCACGGTGGAGGATCAAAGGTAGTTCCGGGTCGTCCTATTCCTGAAGAATATACTACTCAAAATCTTGAATTAGTAGAAAACGGTTTCGCTAACTTAGAACACATGATTAAGCTTGTTAAAAAATCAGGCATTACGCCGGTTGTTTGTATCAACAGCTTCTACACAGATACTGAGGAAGAGGTTGCCCTTGTGCGTAAGATGGTTGAAGACACCGGAACTCGAGTTGCAGTTTCTGAACATTGGCTCAAGGGCGGTGAAGGCGCTTTAGAGTTAGCTGATGTGGTTATCGATGCTTGCGAAGAGCCTAATGAATATAAGCCGTTGTACCCATTAGATATGCCTTTACGTCAGCGTGTTGAGACAATTGCTAAAGAAGTTTACGGTGCTGATGGTGTTGATTGGTCACCTCTNGCTGAAGAAAAAGCGAAAAGGTTTGAGGCAGACCCTAAGTACAAGGATTTCCAAACTATGATGGTTAAGACACATCTAAGTCTGACCCATGACCCTACATTGAAGGGTGTGCCTAAAGGATGGAGGCTACCTATTCGCGACATTCTTGTTTATGGTGGTGCTAAGTTCCTCTGCCCCATGGCAGGTGACATCACCTTGATGCCGGGTACCGGTTCAGATCCTGCGTACAGAAGAATTGATGTAGATACTAAGACTGGAAAGGTTTCGGGCTTGTTCTAATTGGCAAGATTACGACAGGGAGTGTAAGTTAACTCCCTGTTTTTACTTTACTACATCAGAAACTGCTGAAAGATATGATAATCTAGGAAGGAAACTGTAGAAATCTGTCAAACTAACTAGATAATATAGATTAAGCTAGTCTAGTATTTGAACTTCTATATCATTAAGGGAGCTTCGCCATGAAAAGGGTTAAACGTCTGCTGGAGGATGCCAAGTTTTTGGAATACTTGATAAAAATAGAAGATAGGGAAGCCAAGCGGGAATTTTGCAGCCATGATCTGCAGCATCTTATGGATGTGGCCCGAATAAGTTATATATTATGGTTAGAACAAGGCTGCCCCCAGGATAACTTTTTAAATAAAGAGATTATCTATATAACGGCTTTGCTTCATGATATTGGGCGTTGGCAGGAATACGATTATGGCTATGACCATGCCATTATAAGCAGTAAATTGGCAGTGCACTTTCTAGACAAGCTCAAGTTTACAGCCCATGAGATTGAGGAAATTGTCAGGGCAATAGCGGTCCATAGGAAAGGTGAAGGCGCTGAAACCTTGTTGGCAAAATTTTTGTATAAGGCAGATAAGCTGGCAAGACCCTGCTATAAATGCGAGGCTATTGACAAATGCTACAAATATGAAGTCTTAAGTAAGCAACCATTATATTAACTGTTAACGGTATTTAAACGAGAGGTGTTGGCATGAACGCAAGAGTGAGGGTAATAACAATTAATAACAAAAAAGAGGCAAAAGAACATATTCAGAGTGTGGGCAGCGACCTGCGGGGAATCAAACTAATGGCCCCAAAGGGAGTCCTTCGGGCACTAAAGCTTTATGAGATATCAGTTCCTGCAGCAAGTATCATAAAACAAGAAATGTTGGCTGTAGGCGGGGATGCCGCTTTGAACAGGGGTGTAATTAATAATACGGTGGAAAAGACCGATGTATTGCTTATGGGTACTCTAAAGCAATATGAACAAGTAATCCATAAATTACGTATGCAGCCCTTCGGATTACCGCAATTGGCGGAAGACATTAAGGTGGCACTTTCCAATAAGGAATACCGGGTCCCCAGGGAATTAAGATGTCGGGATAAGTCATTGATCATAGGTGAACGTACATTGGTGATGGGCATTTTAAACCTAACTCCGGATTCATTTTCTGACGGAGGTAGTTTTAATCAAATAGATAAGGCCGTAAAGCATGCTTACCAGCTGATAGAAGACGGTGCCGATATTTTGGACATTGGGGCAGAATCAACTAGACCTCAGGCGGACCCTGTTGATGCAGATGAGGAAATTGCCCGGTTGAAGCCCGTGTTGAAAAAACTAGTGAGAGAGATACCTGTACCGATTTCTGTGGACACGTATAAAAGCCAAGTGGCCAAAGAAGTATTGGAACTAGGAGTACAAATAATTAATGATGTTTGGGGCTTTAAAAAGGATAGAGAAATAGCGAATGTTTGTGCCCGGTACCCAGATGTACCGGTAATATTAATGCACAACCAAAATGGAACTGACTATCAGGAATTGATGGGAGATTTGATAGGGGCTCTTGTAGAAAGTATTGATATAGCCGAAAAAGCCGGGGTTGCACCTGAAAATATAATAATTGATCCCGGGATAGGGTTCGGCAAGGATACCGATCAAAATTTAGAGGTTATGAACAGCTTGGATGAATTAGTATCCCTTGGGAAAACAATATTATTGGGCACTTCACGGAAATCATTAATAGGTAACACGTTACAATTACCAGTTACTGAGCGACTGGAAGGAACTGCTGCTACCTTGACTTTAGGAATTGCAAAAGGTGTGGACATTGTCAGGGTACACGATGTAAAGGAAATGGCCAGGGTCGTTAAAATGACCGATGCCATGGTGAGGCGCTAATATGGATAAAATATTTATGCGCGGTTTAGAATTTTACGGTTACCACGGGTGCTTACCAAGTGAAAAAGTCAATGGGCAACGGTTTCTGGTTGATATTGAGTTATATGTAGATACTGCACCTGCGGGTAAACAGGACGATTTGGAAAAAACAATCGATTACGGAAAAGTTTATCAAGACGTTAAGGCTGTGTTGGAATTAGAGCGGTACGACTTAATTGAAGCGGTGGCACAAAATGTAGCCGCCCGAATTTTAGCGAATTACCCTGTGGGCAAAGTAAGAGTGGCCATCTTAAAACCCCATGCACCTATAGAAGGAAAATTTGATACTTTTGGTGTGGAAATAGAACGAGGGAAAGACTAATGGCAAAGACCTATATTAGCTTAGGCTCTAACATGGGAGATAGAAAAAAGTATCTCAAACAGGCCCTGGAAATGATGAATAAACTAGACGATATTCGGGTTGTTAAGGTATCTCGGCTTTATGAAACTGCACCCGTAGGAAAAACCGACCAAAATTGGTTTCTTAATGCGGTGGTTCAGTTGGAAACTTCATTAAGCCCAGAAGCTTTATTAAAGGTACTGCAGAATATAGAACATGCATTAGATAGAAAACGAGATATCCGATGGGGGCCTAGGACAATTGATTTAGATATTATAGCATACGGACAGATAGAACGAACTGGCCCATTATTAACAATTCCCCACCCAAGAGCGCACCAACGTGCTTTTGTACTAATGCCCTTGTCTGACATTGAACCGTCGTTTAGCTTTCCTAATGGGGAAAAGGTTAGCAGTCTTTTAGCAACGTTAGAAAATTCTGAACAGAAGGTCTTGTTTTTCGGCACAATCGATGGTATGATGTAATAGCAGGTGGTAACGGTTTCATCCGTACTGCACTGTATTAAAGCTTTAGAAGTAACGTTAAGCGTATTATTAAACGATATAGCCGCTTGGAACCGTAATGGACCGAGACGGAGGGGAATAAGAATATTACCTTCTGGGTGTCTGTCCAGAAGGTTTTTTATTTGTGTCCCGCTCCGACTGAGGAGGGAATTTTGATGAAAGTAGGATTTATTGGGGCCGGGGTGATTGGGACTGCGTTGGGCATCCTGCTAAAAAATAAAGGCTACTCCATAGGCGGTTACTACAATCGTTCGCTGGACCAGGCTCAAGTTAGTGCCAAACTGGTGGGTACATATTATCACCATAGCATGTTTAGTTTATGCTCAGCCGTTGATGTCGTGTTCATTACAACCAATGATGATTCGATATTTGAAGTTGCACGGGACCTGGCAGAGCAGAAGGCAATAACGTCAAAACATAGCGTTATTCACTGCAGCGGGTCCTTGGACCTGACGGTGCTTAACCCGGTTAAAGAACTAGGGGCGGATGTGCTTTCCATACATCCCTTACAGGCATGTGCCTCGGTTGAGAAAGCAGTTAGTGCAATACCGGGGTCTGTTTTCAGCATTGAAGGCGGTGAGAAGCAGAGGTTATTGGGTAAAGGGTTCGTTGAAGCTTTAGACGGTCAGTATTTCTATATTGAAGGGCAGAATAAAGTTTTGTATCATGCTGCTGCCGTGATGGCATCTAATTATTTAGTCGTCTTATTAGACTTAAGCAGGCAGATGATGACAGAGGCGGGATTGCCCCATGAAAGATTTTATGATGCGATTCTCCCTCTGGTTGAAGGTACATTGCAGAATATTCGTCAGCTAGATACCCCACAGGCTCTGACGGGGCCGGTATCCCGGGGGGATATAAACACTATAAAAGACCATATTTTAGCAATAAAGAAGCATCTTCCGGATTGTTATGATGCATACCGGGTATTGACGAAGAAAGCAGTGCCTTTGGCATTGGCCAAGGAAACTTTAGATCAAAGAAGTGCTCAAATGATTTATGACTTGCTGGGAAAGGGGACGAGAGATGAGGATACTAAAAACAATTGCAGAAACTCGTAAGGAACTGGCCCAGTTCAGAAACAAAAGCATCGGGTTAGTGCCTACTATGGGTTTCTTTCATGAAGGCCATTTGTCTTTAATGGAGCAGGCAAGGCAAGAATGTGACATTGTGGTGGTTAGTTTGTTTGTTAATCCCACTCAATTTGGACAAGGAGAAGACTTTGAGCAATATCCCAGGGACGAGATAAGAGACGCGGAATTGGCCCAATCAACTGGTATAGACTACATTTTCCAACCGTCAGTGAAGGAAATGTATCCGGAAAGCTTTAATACTACGGTGGTGCTGGGCAGTACTTTAACAGAAAAAATGTGCGGCTCATCCAGACCTGGCCATTTCGAAGGGGTTGCCACTGTGGTGACAAAATTATTTAACATTATACAACCGGAAAGGGCTTATTTTGGGCAAAAAGATGCGCAACAATTGGTCGTAATAAAAAGTTTTGTTCGGGACTTAAATCTGCCCATAGAAATAATAGGGATGCCAATTATCCGAGAGGAGGACGGTCTGGCAAAAAGCTCAAGAAATATTTATTTATCCCACAAGGAAAGGGAGCAGGCCTTGGGTTTGTATAGAGCAATTTGTCTCGGCGAAGGCCTTGTTAAAGGCGGATTATTGAAAAGAAGTGACCTGATAAGAAAAGTCAAGGAGTATTTATTAAGCCAACCAGGATTAGAAGTAGATTATTTTGAAGCAGTACAAGCTGAAGATTTATCCGCCCCCAATATACTAAAGGGAAAGATTATATTAGCTGGAGCCGTAAAAGTGGGATCAACACGATTGATTGATAATAAATTGTTGGAGGTATAAGCTATGCAGTTAACAATAATGAAATCAAAAATTCACCGAGCCACCGTCACCGAGGCCGATCTCAATTATGTTGGTAGTATAACTATTGACCAAAATTTAATGGATGCTGTGGGTATCCTGCCAAATGAAAAAGTTCAGGTAGTAGATAACAATAATGGTTCACGTTTTGAAACATATGTTATATCAGGGCCAAGGGACAGTGGGGTAATATGTGTCAATGGGGCAGCGGCCAGGCTGGTTCAGCCCGGTGACCTAATAATTATCATTGCATACGCAATTATGGATGAAAATGAGGCAAGTACTTTCGTGCCAAAAGTCGCCTTGGTAAACGAGAAAAATGAAATAGAAAAAATGCTGCAGGAAGCTTATAGGGAAACAAAATAACCCTGCCTATAAAAAGGATAAATTAGTTTATTGGCGAATAATAATACAATAAAGTCATTTTTTGGGAAATGATAGATTATGGCAAAGTTTAAGGTAATAGAATTTAATTTCTTAAAATTATTTATCATACTGGTGCTAATTCAGTTTATTCCCCAATTGCATTGGCGAATTGCGGTACTAGGAGTGCTGTCTCTAATTGTTTTATGGGGGCTTAGGCATAATCAATCCAATCGCAGCAGCCTTTATTCTTTAGCGCTGCGGGATGAGCTGACAGGCGTTTATAATTTTCGCTATTTTCAACAGCGGTTGGAGGAGGAAGTAGAAAGGTCCCACCGATTTGGCAGCAGTTTTTGTTTATTGATGGTAGACTTGGACCATTTTAAGGTCTTCAATGACCGTTGTGGCCATCAGTGCGGGAACGAGGCGCTAAAAGAAGTTGCTTCCATATTTTTAAGATGCACAAGGACCTTAGACATTGTGGCTAGATACGGCGGTGACGAATTTGCAATAATTTGTCCTAATACGGGTATTTCCCAAGCCCATGCCATGGCAGAAAGAATACGGGAACGGATAGCCAATACCACTTTTCGCAATCAGCAAGGGGAACTTACGGTGAGCATCGGCATTTCCCAATTTGATCAGCATGAAAGTTTACAAGAATTTATAACTCGTACGGATAAAAAGATGTATAAAAGCAAACAACAGGGAAGGAACATGGTTTACGTGTCGTAAAAAAAGGTTTGCCAATTATGTCAACCTATAGTAAAATACGGTTAACGATGAGGTGGCAACTATGAAGGAGTCCATATTAGGAGTATTAAAGGGGCATAAAAAAGAGGGGTTTGTTTCCGGGGAGGAATTAAGCCGTCAATTTCAAGTTAGCCGTACGGCAATCTGGAAGCACATCAGAGCATTGAAAGAAGAGGGGTATGAAATAGAATCCATCCCTAGATGTGGCTATAAGCTAGTAGCAGTACCAGACATGCTCTATCCACAAGAAATTAAGCCTTTATTAACAACGGAAATCATAGGGACTAAGATCCATCATTTCGAAGAAGTTACTTCCACCAATGATGTAATTAAACAGTTGGCAGACAAAGGTGCGCCTGAAGGAACCATCGTGGTTTGTGAGGAACAATTGGCAGGTAAAGGCAGACTAGGCCGCACATGGTTTTCTCCCAGAGGCGCTGGGGTTTGGTGTTCGGTGCTGCTGCGGCCAAGTATTATGCCCCAACATGCTTCTAAACTAACTCTCTTAGGTGCTGTAGCGGTTGCCCAAGGCATTAGAAATCAGTGTGGTATAACTTCTGGAATTAAATGGCCAAACGACTTACTATTCCAGGGAAAAAAAGTTTGTGGACTCTTAACTGAAATGCGTGCTGAACTGGATAGTGTAGAATATGTAGTGATTGGGTTTGGAATAAATGTTAAAAACATAGGGTTTCCTGAGGACGTTAGTTGCAAGGCCATATCGCTGGAACAAATGGTTGGTGGTGAGATTAGTCGCAAAGAGCTGCTTGCAGAGATTCTTGCCAGCATTGAGAGCAACTACTTGCTATTTCTAGAACAAGGCTTTACCCCGATAAAAGAACAGTGGGAGCAGTTTAACATCACCCTTGGTAATAAGGTTGTTCTGTCTTCTCCCGGACAGCGTGTTACAGGCACGGCGGTTAGGCTAGGCGATGAAGGGCAGCTGGTTATTAAGTCAGTCAAAGGGGAAGAACGAGCTTACTATGCCGGAGAAGTAACTCTTCGGACATAATTTTTTTTTGCATGGCTTGTTAACGACCTAATGATTTAAGGTTAACGTAAACATAGGAGAGGGGAATTTTAGATGAAAACTCGATCAATGATTTTAGCTGCCATGTTTGCAGCAATTACTGCGGTGATGGCTCAGATTTCCATACCAATACCTGTCTCACCGGTACCTATTACAATGCAGGTTTTTGCTGTTTGTTTGGCAGCCGGAATTCTAGGTGCCAAACTTGGAAGTATTTCAATGGGGATATATAATTTGCTAGGTATCATCGGTGTACCGGTGTTTGCTCAAGGAAAAGCCGGCTTGATGGTTATTTTTGGGCCGACAGGGGGCTATTTATGGAGCTATGTCATTGCGGCTTTTGTTATAGGTCGGTTAATGGAGCTTAAAGATGACAAAAGTAGTTACGCAAATACTCTACTAGCAATGATGGTGGGAATGTTTATTATTTATTTTTGTGGTACGTTGCAGTTAGCTTATGTAATGAAGTTGAATTTAACCCAGGCATTGACCTTTGGCGTAGGGTGGTTTTTACCTTTTGATGCCATAAAGCTATTCTTGGCTGCCGGTGTAAGCTATTCAGTTCGCAATGCACTAATTGCCAGTGGATATATTGTAAGAGAAAATTAATTTAAGTCCAAGGGACGTAGGCTAGGTGCTCTACGTCTTTTTTCTTTTGGAAAAGAAATAAAGGGGTAAAATATAAAGGAATATTTCTGTAAATAGCGAAAAAGCATAATGGGTTTGCAGAAAAATCCTTTGTTAGGGGGAATACGATGCTATTAACATTTGATGTTGGAAATACTAACATATTGGTGGGAACTTATACTAATAAGAAACTTAAAGATCATTGGCGAGTTTCAACTGACCGCCAGCGTACCGCCGACGAACTGGGAATTTTACTAAACAACCTCTTTGGCTTTAGGGGTGTATCTTTTAACGATATAGAGGCGGTAGCTATTTCTTCGGTGGTCCCACAGCTTAACTCCGCCCTATTTCAAATGGCGGTACAATATTTAGATGTAAAGCCGCTGATAGTAGGTCCAGGCATAAAAACCGGTATGGGTCTTAGGTTTGATAATCCCAAGGAAGTGGGAGCAGACCGGATTGTCAATGCAGTAGCCGCGTACGAAACATATGGAGGACCGGCTATTGTCGTAGATTTTGGCACAGCAACAACCTTTGATTTAATCTCGGATCAAGGGGAATATTTAGGCGGGGCTATTGCACCAGGTATAGGCATATCCATGGAAGCTCTCTTTCAGCGGGCAGCTAAGTTGCCAAGGGTGGAATTGGTTGCGCCCCCTGGTATAGTGGGTAAGAATACTGTGAATAGCTTGCAATCTGGGATTTTGTTCGGGTTTGTAGGTCAAGTGGATGGAATAGTGACTAGGATGCAGCAAGAAATTAGTAAAAAGGCTTCTGTCATAGCTACGGGTGGGTTAGCAAAATTTATTGGTTCTCATTCAGAAACCATAGATAAGGTTGATGAATTTTTAACGCTAGAGGGGCTGCGATTAATTTATGAAAAGAACAAATAGGATGTTGGGGTGACAAGTTATCATGCAACAACAGGGGCAAAAGCGCTTATCGTTTATAATAAGAGAAATTCTAACAAAGAACCCGGTTGTAGCGGCACCCATGGCAGGTGTTACGGACAAGACCTTTAGGAAACTGATTAAAGAAGCCGGATGTGGTTTAGTAGTTACGGAAATGGTTAGTGCGAAAGCATTAATATACAATAATAAACGTACGTATAAGTTGCTGGACATTTCTGGCGAGCAACCACCTATTTCTGTTCAACTATTTGGGTCGGAACCGGAAACAATGGCTGAAGCCGCTGTGATTGCAGCGGAACTAGGCGCCGACTTAGTAGATATAAACATGGGATGCCCTACACCAAAAATTGTTAAAAATGGTGAAGGCTCAGCACTAATGAAACAACCTAGGTTAGCTGCCGGAATAGTATCATCAATGAAAAAGGCTGTTACAATTCCTGTAACCGTTAAAATCCGTGCCGGCTGGGATGCTGTTAGTGTAAACGCACCGGAATTTGCACTGGAAATGGAACATGCCGGAGCAGATATGATTGCTGTCCATGGCCGAACCAGGGAGCAATTTTATTCTGGAGAAGCTTCTTGGGACATTATTACTAAAGTCAAAGCCAAAACAAATATTCCTATTGTTGGTAATGGCGACATTAGGGAGCCAAAAGATGCTGAAAGAATGCTTCAAGAAACAGGTTGTGATGGAGTCATGATTGGCAGGGGCGCTTTAGGGAATCCCTGGTTATTCGGTCGAACATCTGCATTGCTTTGTAAGAACATAATAATGCCGCCGCCTTTGCCTAAAGAAAAGGTTTCTATGGCTATCAGACATATGCGCATGATGGTTAATTACAAGGGAGAAGAAATTGCCGTTAAAGAGATGCGAAAACATATTGCTTGGTATTTGAAAGGTTTACGAAATGCAGCACAGCTTAGGCAAAAAGTTAATGGACAAGAGACTGTAGATAGTTTACAAGGGCTTTTAGAAGACTACATTGAGTCGTTATAATGAAAGGCTTAGTTTATTACGTTGCTGCTCACCCCATTGGGTGGGTTTTTTACTTGTATTGCTAAAGAAAGTTTGTTAAAATCTAAGGTGTACAAAGTTGTGCACATTTTATTTTTTTTTTATACATTATACATACGATGATGGAAGGCAGGGGATTGAGATGGATATTGTTCGCATAGGTGATAAAATAATAAGCCAGAAAAAGATTATTCGTATTATTGAACAGGTACTCGAATTAAGGGCGGCTGGTGGATCTCAAGCCGGAACTGCCAAACGACTTGGTTTAGAAAGAACCTTTGTTTCCCGTCTGGAGGGGATTGGCGAGATACGTAAAGGGCATCGCATTGCCGTTATTGGGTTTCCTGTAAAAAACAAACTAGAAATTGAGGATTCGCTAAGAAAACAAGGGGTGGATTTTTGTCTTTTGTTTACAGAAAAAGAACGGTGGGGGTTTATTAACCAAAATGGTTTAGAACTTTTTAATTATATTATGGAGTTAATTACACAGCTCAAGGATTTTGATTTAGTAGTTGTATTGGGTTCTAATTATCGTATTAATTTACTTTCGACTGTACTTGGCCAAGAAGTTGTTGGAGTGGAATTAGGCAAATCACCAATTGAAGAAGACATATACGTATCACCGGAACAGATTAGTGATCTCATAAGCAGTTTGAAGGAGGAGACTGTCAAGTGAAAAAGGTTATTAGTATAAGTCTAGGCTCTTCAAAAAGAAATCATCGGGTTGAAACAACGATTTTAGGGGAAGACTTTATTATTGAAAGACAGGGTACCGATGGTGATATGCCCAAGGCAATAGAATTAATAAAACAATATGACGGAAAAGTAGATGCTTTTGGTTTAGGCGGTGCTGATTTATATGTTTTCGCAGGCAGCAAGCGATATGTTATTAGAGATGCGAAAAAAATGGCAATGGCTGCCCGAAAAACGCCAATTGTTGATGGCAGCGGGTTGAAGAATACATTGGAACGGCGAGTAATAAACTATTTAAAAAACTCAGCGGGCATTTCATTTGAGGATAAGAAAACATTGCTTGTATCAGGTGCAGATAGGTTCGGTATGGCACAGGCCATAAACGAAGCGGGGGGGCAGATGGTATTTGGGGATTTAATATTTACCTTAGGCATACCAGTAAGATTACATTCTTTAAAAGCCCTGGAAAGGACCGTGCGGATTCTTGCACCGGTGGTTTGCCAGCTTCCTTTTAAGTATCTTTATCCAACAGGGGTAAAACAGGAACAAGCATCTGCCAAGCAATCGTACGCTCAATATTATGATGAGGCTGATATAATTGCCGGAGATTTTCATTATATAAAAAAGCATCTGCCCGAACGAGTAGGAAATAAAATAATTATTACAAATACAGTTACCGCTTCGGATGTAGCGGATTTGTCGCGGCGGGGCGTAAGACTGCTTGTTACTACTACGCCGGAATTAAATGGCAGATCCTTTGGTACAAATGTAATGGAAGCGGCACTTATGGCTCTGAGTAAAAAAGGGAAGAAGGAAATAACATCCAATGAATACGACGAATTACTAACTCAAATAGGATTTAAACCACGCATGGAATATTTTTCACAGTAATTGTATAGGAGGGATTTTTTTGAGTAAGTTTGCGTTTATGATTCACCCATTAGATATTAATGATTATGCTAGAAAGTTTCCGGTATTAGGGAAACTGCCCAAAAAAGTTCTTTATCAAATATCAAAAAAGCTTCCGCCGATTTATACATCAGATATTGATGGTGTTGCTTCAAAATATAACTCTGTTGATGGCTGTTTTGTTGGATGTCCTTTGACCAGTGAGCAAATGGTTGAATACCAAGAAGAGTTTGTTTTAAATAAAATTATTGCCGCGGGGAAGTTTGCTGAAAAAAAAGGTGCACGCATACTTGGTTTAGGAGCTATGACTTCAGTTATCGGAGATGCAGGAATTACCGTTGCCGACAATTTAAATATTGCGGTAACCACCGGGAACAGTTACACTATTTCTGTGGCATGTGAAGCTGCAAAAAAGGCTGCTCTGTTAATGGGCAAGGGTTTTGACAACACGGAAGTATTAATTTTAGGCGCAACCGGTTCAATCGGTGCAGTGTGTGCTCAAATTTTAGCAAGGGATTATAAGTACATAACATTGGCAGCAAGGGATCAAGGAAAACTAGAGCGGTTGGCTCACCGTATTTTTTATCAGACTGGATTGTCTGTTAGAGTAACTACCGAGTATCGACAAGCACTAAAAGAAGCGGATGTAATTGTTGCGGTTACCTCTTCTGTAGACGCTGTTATCTACCCGGATGATTTAAAACCGGGGGCTGTTGTCTGCGACGTTGCTAGGCCGCGAGACGTTTCTAAACATGTGGCACTGGAAAGAAACGATGTTTTAGTAATTGAAGGAGGCGTAGTGGAAGTGCCCGGTAATGTCAATTTTAATTTTAATTTTGGCTACCCGGAAGGCTTAGCCTTGGCTTGCATGGCTGAGACTATGATTTTAGCGCTTGAAGAAAGATACGAATCTTTTACACTGGGACGAGACCTTAGTTTAGAACAGGTAGATGAAATTACAAAGCTGGCAAATAAGCACGGGTTTAAATTAGCTGGATTTCGTTCTTTTGAAAGGGCTGTTGATGAGAAGGAGATAGAAAAAATACGGAAACAGGTCCAAGAGAAGTATGCAGGTTAATATATTTTCTTGACAAAATTTAGCAGTCTCTATATAATACCCTATAAAGTAAAAACTAAAACCTGAGGCGGGTGTTCGAAAAATGAGCATCCTAATTTAATTTAAAAGTAATAAGCACTGACTAAGAGCATCTATCGCTAGCCGGTGCTTGTTTAATACTGCTTGGTTACAGCTAATATTTAACAGTATAAAAATTTAAGAGTAACATATATTGAGATAATGAACTTAAACATTTATAGAGAGGGAGCGACAAACATGATTGAAGAGCTGATTTTAACGGCACAAGGGTTACAGAAACTGGAGGATGAACTAGATCACTTAAAATCTGTTAAAAGGCGGGAAGTTGCAGAAAGAATCAAGCAAGCGTTAGATTTTGGAGATATCAGTGAGAACTCCGAATATGAAGATGCAAAAAACGAGCAGGCTTTCTTAGAAGGAAGGATTATTACTTTAGAGAAAAAGCTACGCAACGCACGGGTTATTGATGATAAAGACGTATTAACAAATCAAGTCTCTTTAGGGTCCAAAGTAAAGATTAAGGACTTAGAGACTGGCGAAGATTTAGAATATAGTATTGTTAGTTCCCTAGAAGCTGACCCGTCAGAAGATAGAATTTCAAATGAATCTCCCGTAGGTAAAGCTATTTTAGGAAAAACAGTAGGTGCGGTTGTGGATGTAGATGTTCCAGCTGGAATTATTCAATATAAAATTTTAGAAATTAAGAAGTAACTTATTTCTGGAGGGATTGTTTTGGAAGATCTGAATGAACTGATGCAGGTTAGACATGAAAAGCTCGATGAATTAAGAAGTAAAGGGATAGACCCTTTTGGACAAAAATTTGAGCGGGCACAATATGCTGATGCAATTTTAAACAACTTTGAACAATTTGAGGACAAGCAGGTATCACTTGCCGGCAGGGTTATGTCCAAAAGGGAGCATGGTAAGGCTAGTTTTGCTCATATTCAAGATATTTCTGGGCGTATTCAATTTTATATCAGGCAGGATGATGTGGGAGAAGATATGTATTCTATCTTCAATATATTAGATATAGGTGACCTTGTAGGAGTTGAGGGTAGTGTTTTTAAGACTCGTAGAGGGGAAGTCACTATTAAAGTCAGCAATTTAAAAATGTTAAGTAAATCACTTCAGCCACTACCGGAAAAGTGGCATGGATTAAAAGATGTTGATTTACGGTACCGCAAGCGGTATATAGATCTAATTGTAAACCCCGATGTTCGTCAGGTGTTTGTTAAAAGAAGTAAAATTATTAAGGCCATGCGCCAATTTCTTGATACTAAGGGTTTTTTGGAAGTTGAGACCCCCACTATGCATACCATAGCCGGTGGAGCTGCTGCAAGACCTTTTGTTACCCATCACAATGCTCTTGATATTGATCTATATATGCGTATTGCATTAGAACTTCATTTGAAGAGATTGTTGGTAGGTGGAATGGAACAGGTTTACGAAATCGGTCGGGTATTTCGAAATGAAGGCATATCTACAAAACATAACCCTGAATTCACCATGTTGGAATTGTACCAGGCATACTCTGACTATCATGATATGATGGATCTGACCGAGCAGATGATTAGCTATATAGCACAGGAAACCTTGGGCACCCAGACCATTACATATCAAGGAGAAGAAATCAACTTAGCACCTCCTTGGAATCGGGTAACTATGGTGGAGGCTATCAAAGAATATGCGGAAATTGATTTTGACATTGTCACAAAACAAGAAGAAGTAGATGCTGTAATTGATAAATTAGACTTGCAGGTGGACAAAGGAACCTCAAGAGGCAAGGTAATCAATGAAGTTTTTGAAACTTATGTTGAACCGCATTTGATGCAGCCTACTTTTATAATGGATTATCCTATTGAGGTTTCCCCGTTAGCAAAAAAGAAAAAGGATGATCCCAACTTCACTTATCGTTTTGAAGCATTCATTTATTGCCGGGAATTGGCTAATGCTTTTTCGGAACTTAATGACCCTATAGATCAAAAGGAACGGTTTTTAGGTCAAGTTGCTGAAAGGGAAGCAGGTGACAGTGAAGCTCATATGATGGATGAAGATTATGTCGATGCGTTGGAGATTGGAATGCCGCCAGCAGGGGGATTAGGTGTTGGTATCGATAGACTGGTAATGTTACTGACCGATGCACCCTCTATCAGGGATGTTATTCTCTTCCCGACTATGCGGCCTAAGGATAGTGAATAAGAGCAAGGCAGACACTTAGTCTGCCTTGTTTTATGTTTAAAATTGGGTTCCATTTACCAGTTGCAAAAAGTATGGATATATGGTATCATAATTTTTGCTGTTGCAGCAGAAAGCAGACGGCAAGGGCACAAGCAAATGGCAGAAAAAGTCAGTTGCAAAAGAAAGAGCAATATGGTAGGATAGAGTTCNTGTCGCAA
>JGI25319J35699_1000707_pt1 | contig 17005 bp, 15 predicted proteins | sample AutmiccommuBRH17_FD_35699 | JGI IMG/M metagenome (IMG submission 35699) | reverse complement strand
AGACCGGTGTCCACAATATCTTCCACTATTAAAACGTGCTTATTTTCCACATCCCGCTCCAAATCCTTAAGTATTCGTACGGCGCCGGAACTTTCCGTACCGGTACCATAACTAGACACTGCCATAAAGTCTAATGCTATAGGCAAATTAATTTCCCTAACCAAGTCAGAGAGAAAAATAATAGCTCCCTTTAATATTCCAACTACAATCAACTCTTGCTCTTGACTGTAATCTTTACTAATTTGCTGACCTAACTCTTTAATTTTAGCTATGATTTCCTCCTGCGATATTAGTATTTCTTTTACATCATTCTCCATGCGGTTTCGCCTCCTTATGTTTTCCCTTTTTGTCATTGTAGTTTTCCCTGGAATCTTAAGTTTAATCAATAAGTTCTCTTTAATTAGATAAACTCCTTCCTCTAGTTCTCTTTTGCCTATCTATGCCGCCACTGTTTCCACTTACGTGTCAGTTCTTGTTCCTCCTGTTGATTAATTTCTTTATTACCATAGCGCCAAGACATAAACCCCTCAACTACTGCTTGGAGCAAGCTTTGCGTTTCAGGAAAGTCTTTACCAATGCGTTGAGTAAATTCTCTGGGGGTCTCGTATTTCTCAGGAACAACCCCCCGTTTGCCAAACCACTTCAGAATCTCTCCGTATAACCCCAATCCAGACCAATGAGAACCAATTTGCAATTTATCTTTCCTTTTGTTTCTCCTATTTAAGAAAATTAATAGTAGTGCTATAGCTGCACCAATAAAAACCAGGTATAGAGATTTATGCTGTGTAAGCGTGAATGCAGTGCCAAACATGTTACCTGGCTCAACCTGTTTTTCAGTTTCACCACCATTTGGCAGCACAAAGCCGGGAGTGGCCTCAACCGGCAGCCAACCGTTGCCGGGAACGTATACTTCAGCCCAAGTATGGGCGTTTTGGCTGTAGACGAGATAAGCATTCATATCTTCATCATAAGTACCAGGTGTAAAACCCAAAACCCACCTGGCGGGAACACCTGCACTTCTTGCCATCATTACCATAGCCGTAGCAAAGTGAACACAATAACCTTTCTTTTCATCGAATAAAAACTTTGAAAGCATATCGGACTCGTCCAACTGCACCCCAGTATTATATTTAAACTCATTTCGTAAAAAATTTCTAATTAGAATTGTTTTTTCCCAATTATTTGCACCCTTAGCTGTAACCTCTTTAGTCAAATCGGTAATATCTTTAGAAAACCTTTCCGGTATCTGTAAATACTTTTCTTCTACCACACTCACCTCCCTAGAAGCTGGAGAGACTTTTGTTAAATCCGGCAGGATGGATGAAACTTGATAAGTATACTTTCCTTTGGTAGTCTTTAATAAAGCTGCAGCTGCGTCTATCTGTACTGTCTGATCCGATATTTCGGTAACTTGATAAGCTGCCGGCAAAAATTTTGCATCAGCGTAAAGTGTAACAGATTGAACCAGCAACTTCCCTTGAATTTTTTCTAGATACTGGGGTTCTATTTCACCATAAGTTTGGTCTGTTGTAAACCAAGAATTTCCGTCATAATAATCAAATACCTTTCCCCTCCAGTAACTTGGCTGGTCCGATGTCACCGTAAAAAGAGGGAGTTCAGGGGCATCTTCCCCTTGGTTAAATTCCATATCCTGATCACCACTGTATTGCATTACCTTATTAATATTTATTGGCGAAGCTGCTTCATACACTTTGGGAAATAAAACTATAATACTTAATGGGATACACATAAATAAAATCAAAAAGACCCAGCTGCGCGAGGGTTGAGCGGCACACCTAATAATGCCCTGACCCACTGCCAAAAGTACTATCAGAATAGCGATTTCAGCCCATAAATTTACTGAAAAAACCGCCTGCTCAATTAATAAGACAGTTACTCCTACCATTGTTACTCCCCACAAATCGCCCTTATAAGTTTGGGCAGCAAATAAATAGGACACGGCCCAAATAAGTAGTAAACCGGCAGCCACTTTTCCGGAAATATCGCCTATCTGGTACTTATAAATAAAATATATTCCACTTAAAACGGTCGCTGCCATAAATGCCGGAAAACGACGTTCCAAAGAGAACACCGCAAGAATGAACCAACCTATCCCCAATGCTGCCAATGGAAGCAAAGAAATATCTGTTATAGTTTGAAAAACGCCGGCAAAAAAATATACCAGCGTAATTGCAGATAATGCACAGATAAGTAGTTTGTCCCTACTCATTTTATCCTCCTAACCCCTTAGAGCTCAGGTCGGTAAAGTATTTCGTAATCCTCAAAATACTCCCGAAACTCAGCAGGTACTGTGCCTAAAAACAGCACCTTACTATTTTCACCAATTTTGTTTAACGCCAAGTTAATCGAGGTAGTACTATGAGGTCCCTTGGTGATAGCTAATGTCCTCAAGACACTTTTTTCCGTATCGGGGTTTAGAGAAATATTGGGCAGCAGCCGGGTCTCCTTCCCAACAATAGCTACTGTTAATACCATCCCTGTCCCCCCTAAATGTTTAAACCAAGAATATGCATAGTCTGTTACTTCATTATCATTATGACCATCAAGCATTATCATCAAACAGCAATAATTTCGACTTCGACTACTCTGACGCGCAGTTAAGATTCCCGTCCTCATTGTAGCCTGCCAATGGACTCGCCTAACATCTCCATAGTCACCTATTTCAATTAGTCTTTCTTGCTCTCCTTCAATTTCAAGCCCATGACGCAAACCGTTAATGTAAACATCTTTAGGGTAAATCCAACAAGGCTGTTCTAGTTTGATTGCACGTTTCCAACTGAAAAATCCTAAAATATCTCCCCAAGAAAGAAACAATAGAGGCTCATCATAAAAACCTCTTTCTATAAATACGAAATCGTAGCATCGATACTTTTTATTAGTAATTCTTACCGTGGACAGGTCATCCAGATGATCAAAAGCATGGGGAATTAAACCAATAAATTGTCCGCCGACGATTTCCCCCTGACAGCAACTTTCACGAGCGGCTTCAGGAACCAGCCTCAAAAGCAGTTTGGCTTTTTTACCAATGAAAAATGGCACCAAAATCTCCAGTAGTAAGAAAAGCATAATAGCAATATCAAAAATAATGACTTCCCTTGTCCAACCGAGAGCCAATAAGATTACAGAAACCGCTATCAGCCATAATCCAGTAATAAGCAGTTTCATATCAATTACCTCCGTGCGACTGGGACTGATACTGAATTAAGCGCATCCTTAATTAGGTTACTTGGCAGGGTTCCCTGAAATCTAGCCTCGTTTCGGAGAAATATTCGGTGTCCTAACGTTTTAGATGCTAAAAACTTCACATCATCGGGTATCACAAAATCTCTTTTCTGCAGCAATGCCCACGAACGACAGAGATTGTATAAGTCTAAAGTGGCTCTTGGACTTAAACCCATTGATAACTCTTTTCGGTAACGTAGATATTGAACGACATCAACGATATATCGTTTGACCGAAGCTTCCACCATAACATCTTTCACCATATCTTGTCCCTTTAACATCTGTTCTAGAGTCATCGCTGTTCCTAAAGTCAACAAGGGATCATAGGTTTCTTTCAGGTTTAACATTTCCAGTTCTTCCATGGGGCCCGGATAACCCAAGCTTAGTCGGGCCATGAATCTATCCAGTATTCCCTCGGACAGCGGAAACGTCCCGGCTAGTTCTTCCGGGTTCTGAGTAGCCATAACACAGAAGGGTTCATGTAGTTTATATTTCTTCCCCATTACTGTAACCTGTTTTTCCTCCATGGCCTCCAGTAGCCCCGCTTGAGCCCTGGGATTACCACGATTAATTTCATCAACCAAAACAATATTAGCCATTATAGGGCCTTTAATAAATTTATATTCTCCATCTCTATTATAGATTTCCAAACCTGCAATATCAGAAGGTAAGATATCCGAATTAAACTGGATCCTGGAAAACGTACAGTCCAAGGAAGAGGCCAAACCCTTCACTAGCATAGTCTTGCCAACACCAGGCTGATCTTCAATCAGAGCATGTCCCTTAGCCAAACAGACTGCCAATAACAATCTGGCAGAATGTCTGTGTCCGACTAAAATCTTATCTATATTATCTAAAACCAGCTCAAACTCTTTGATCACTAGCTCCACCTCTACATAATCGTGTAATAATTTTAGACTTACTTATTCTGCACTATTCGACAAATGGGCAACTAATCCTGCGTTCAATCTTAAAAAGGTTATTGTTTCCATCCATACTGAAATCAAAAATAAACCCCAAGAGATATTGGGGTTTAAAGTTTTACTGTCAGAAAGTAACTGTCTGGTTAGTATAAATGGAAATTAATCTTCTTTAGGAGGTTCGATTGCTATATTTTTGTTAAAGTCATATAGTACTAAAGAAATATTTATTAGATCTTTTGGGTCCTTTATGTTCTTTGCATTAACTTGAGCTTTTACTATTCTTCGACTACGCTTATCTATCCACAACCGGTAGCTAAAATCCTGCCAATACTTTTCCATAAAGGTATTCTTAACTACAGGCTTACACGTTATAACGTAATATTTTCTCTTGCCTATTTTCTCCTTCCCAAGGTACACTATATCATTTACCTCGCTAAAGCTGAAGTTAGATAGAGGATTTATCTCTGTCATAAATAGTTCCGGTTGGAACAGCTCGCTTCCTGGAGTTATCATCCATTTCCCGCTCTTTAAATCCAAGGAATAGGTATTATCTTTCACCTGAAAAACCTCTACCTTTTGGCCAACCATTTCCCCTTTAAAGTGAAAATTATCTGCTGATCTCTCTCCCTTAATGTTGCTTAGTAAGCGTTCTTCTTTTCCATCAAGCTTCAAAGTAATTAAAGTCTCGTACCGATAGCTGGTGTTATTAAGAGTTTTTTCCAGCGATTCCCTAACAAGTTCTTCAGGAATTATCCTTACTTCTTCCGTGTAGTAATAGAAACCGCCTATGCATAAAACAATTATCAATAAAGGGATTACAATCCAAAACCAACGTATTCTTACCACCAAAGTAACTCACCCTCCCTAGAAGCTTCATCACATTATATTTAAACAAGGGCAAGTTTATGAAGGAAAAATATGGTCATCTTTATTAGCGCAAACAAAAAAATAGCGCCTTTTTTAGTAAGCGCTATCCGCAAAAAATTAATGAGAACCGTTTTGTTTTTCACTCAAATGGTATTTTTGGACCTTACGGTAAATTGTTGCCCGGCTAATGCCCAGGGCATCTGCTGCCTGCTGCTTTCCTTCTTCAGTCCATCCATATTCCTCTAAAGCTCTTAAAATAGCCTCCCGTTCTAATTCTGCCAATGTAGGCAACTTATTCTCTCGATTGGAAGGAGTACTTTTTTCAAACATTTCTCTTTTGCTGGTGCTTTCCCTGATTCGCGGCGGCAAACTTTCAGGTGTAATATGTGTGCCCTCTTCAATATTAATGGCATACTCAATTGCGTTAACCAACTCTCGAACATTTCCCGGCCAAGAGTATTTCAGGCATATTTCCTGAGCAGAATGGGTTAAACCTCTAATTTTTTTATCCATCAGCTTGCTGTAACGTTTTGAAAAATAGTCCAACAATAATATTATATCCTCTTTCCGCTCTCGCAAAGATGGTATTTCTAAAGGGATTACGCTCAAACGATAGTATAAATCCTCGCGGAACTGACCATTTGCTACCATAGCCTGCAGGTCGCTGTTTGTTGCCCCAATTATCCGGATATCTACAGGAATAACTTCAGTACCGCCAACACGTTCTATCTGTTTTTCTTGCAGTACTCGTAATAACTTCGCTTGAAGATATAGGGACATATTCCCTATCTCATCCAGAAACAGGGTCCCGCCACTGGCCAGTTCAACTTTACCCGGCTTACCTCCCCTTTTAGCACCGGTAAAAGCACCTTCCTCATAACCAAATAGCTCACTCTCCAACAATGGTTCTGGAATAGCGCCGCAGTTTATTGCAACAAAAGGTTTATGACCATGGGGACTAGCAGAGTGTATAGCCCGTGCAAACAGTTCTTTTCCTGTACCGCTTTCACCGACAATCAATATGGTTGAGTTACTGCCTGCGATTTTTTTAGCTTTTTCTTTTGTTCTTTCAATAGAATTGCTATGACCTATAATATTGTTAAAACCCATATTTTGTTGTTGTTTATTAACTATTTGGTATGCGAGCTGTTGTGTTTCACTGAAGTCCCTGAAAGTAGCAACAACCCCAACAATTCTCTTATCTTCAGACTTAATCGGTTTCGCTGTACTTACCACATGGTATTGTTTTTTCATAAAGGTAAACGTTACTTCTCTTGCACTAAAACCTTTACCTTGGTGCATAACCTCTAGTAAGGGAACCGAAGGCATCATCTCTTTAAAATGCTTGCCTATAATCTCTTTTTTCTTAATCCCCAAGAGTTTTTCAGCAGATCGATTAAAATGGGTAATTACGCCCTCTTGGTTTAACGCTACCACTCCTTCGTGGACGGAGTCCACTAAAGCCTGCAGTTGGTTAGCTATGACAATCTTCTCGGCTACCATTTCCCGTTCCGCCACTTTACTACCAACTAATTCAGCCATGCGACCAATGAATTCCAAATGGTTATTCGAATTTTCGCAAAGTGTTTTCTTCTGTTCCTCCGTAAAAGCAATTAGGCTCATGGCTCCAATAACTTCGTTTTCTTCTACCTTAATAGGATAAACAATAGAAGCCCTGTAATAGCAATGTCCTTCCAACGGGCACGATACACAAATATCATGGTGGCCTGAATCTCTTATAAAAACCGGCTTACCATGTTTTATTACATGTTTATTGACCAAGCCCCGTCGTAAACGAGAGCCTACATCGTTTCTAATCTGACCGGTTCCAGCGACCCGAACCAAATCCACGTCAACAATTTCTACATCCATATTTAATACAGTTGCGATAACCTCCGCTACTTTTTGCCCCTTTTCCCTAACCTGTTGCAACCTGGATGCCAAGTTAAAGATCCCCCTTCTAACTACATCGTATGGTACAAAGGACCATAACCGTTATTTTTCAACCCATACGTTATAAGTAGTCGTCTGTGCTTTACCAACAAATGTAATACACTACCCACTTTTTAATGTTTTACCCTCAACTCAAAATCTTACCACAAAAATCAATATTAGCAATAGTAAATTATCCAATATGTAATTATTCATATTACCCTATAGTAAATCATGGAAAAACTTAAGGGAGGCAATAAAGCCTCCCAGACATACCCAGATATTTATTTAAATTGTCGAGTCATATTGCTGGACTCCTAATTAGCCTGTAACATCTTTCCCTTGGCGAATTCCCTTGAAGCATTGTTGGCATATTCAAAACCTAATGATAACGCCTTTTCATTCAATTCCTCAGTCCCTTTAGGCACTCGTGCCAAAACCGCATCTACAATAGCCTGATGACTTACAACATTTGTTAAACCTGTTACTGCACCAAGTGCCACAATATTGGCTACTAATGTTTTACCTATCTCCTCTTTGGCAATTTTAGTAATAGGAAGAGAATATACTGTTGCATTCGTATCCGGAATTTCGGTCACAAACGTACTATCTACAATTAGAATACCACTATTACTCAGTGTTCCAACATATTTGTCACAAGCCTCTTGAGTCATAGCAAGCATAACTTCCGGTTCAGCTACTTTTGGATAATCAATATCACCACTTGAAATTATCACTTCTGCCTTGCTTGCGCCGCCTCGTGCCTCAGGCCCATAGCTCTGGGTCTGGACTGTATTCAGGCCATCATGAATCGCCGCTTCAGCTAAAATAATACCTGCCAAGATCAACCCTTGACCTCCAGAACCACTTAATCTAACTTCCCTAGCAATGCTTTCCATGTGTATAGCCTCCTTATTTTTTAACATTTCCCTGAGCCCGAGCTATTATTTCTTGATAGGTTTCTGTATATTCCGGCGCTTCATCTTTATGAAGTACACCAATTAAGAATTTATCTTCAAGCTGCTCTTTCGTCATATTTCCTGCAGCTTTTATATTTACCGCCTGCTCTTTTTGCCACTTAATCATGTCTACGGGATCGCCCATTTTATTCCGCCTGCCGTAAGATGTCGGGCACTGGCTAATGGCCTCTACTACTGAAAACCCTTTGTTCTTTGCTCCTTTTACAATTAAATCAGTTAACATTTTAGCATGATATGCTGTTCCACGACCCACAAACGTTGCTCCAGCAGATTTTGCTAGTTCAGCTAAATCAAAATTGCGTTCAATTGTTCTGTATGGTGCCGTGGTAGCCCTTTTGTTTTGAGGCGTAGTTGGTGAATATTGTCCGCCGGTCATTCCGTAGATGTTATTGTTAAAAACAACAGCATTTAAATCGATATTCCTTCGTGCAGCATGGATAAAATGGTTACCGCCAATAGCCGTGCAATCGCCGTCTCCCATTACAACAAAAATATTCAATTCCGGATCTGCCAGTTTAATACCGGTGGCGAAAGCCAATGCCCTGCCGTGAGTTGTGTGCAATGTATTGAAGTCTAGGTAACCTGAAGCCCGGGCAGAACAACCTATTCCCGACACTACTACTGTTTTATCCTGATCATAGCCTAACTGCTTTATGGCCCGAGTCATTGCACCGAGAACAATTCCATGACCACAACCGGGACACCAGATATGAGGCATTTTTTCAAGTCTGAAATATTCTTCGATTTGAGCAAACATTTACAGCACCTCCTGAACTTTTTCTACAATTTCAACAGGAGTAATTAATTCACCATCATACCGGTTTAAAGGAGTGACTATGCTTTTACCAGCTGCAGCACGCTCAACTTCCCCCACCAATTGTCCCATGTTCATTTCTGGAACAACTACCTTTTTAATTCGGGTAAAATGTTCCTGGAGTTTCGTTGATGGAAAAGGCCAAATCGTAATCGGTCTGAATAACCCTGCCTTCACACCATTCTTTCTCAAAATGTTTACTGCCTTCTTAGCTGACCTTGCCACGCTTCCGTATGCAAAGATCATTACTTCTGCATCTTCCAGATTTGTTTCTTCTGCCATGATAATTTCGTCTAAATGGTCACTAATCTTCTTATGCAGCCTATCAAGGACCTTTTTCACCATCTCCGGTTTATTACTGGGAAATCCAGTCTCATCATGTACCAACCCGGTAACATGATGTCTATAACCTTCTCCAAAGCTGGCCATGGGAGGTACTCCTGTTCCATCATCCCGGTATGGATAATATTGTTCCGGGCCAACCTGCGGCTTTTTCCTTTCAACAACTTCAAACTCTCCTTGTTTGGGAAGTTGAACCCGCTCTCTCATGTGTCCAATCACTTCATCCATCAGTAGGATGACCGGTGTACGAAACTTCTCAGATAAATTAAATGCCTTTATTGTCAATTCATAGGTTTCTTTAACTGAAACAGGTGTCAAGACTATTATAGGATGGTCACCGTGAGTTCCCCATCTAGCCTGCATTACGTCTCCTTGAGCCGGAGAAGTAGGTACGCCCGTACTTGGGCCACCTCGTTGCACGTTAACTACCACACAAGGGACCTCAGCCATAACCGCAAAACCCAAATTTTCTTGTTTTAGTGAAAAACCAGGGCCACTAGTAGCCGTTATTGATTTTAAGCCTGTTAGGGAAGCACCAATAACAGCAGCCATACCGCCGATTTCATCTTCCATCTGAATGAACTTTCCACCCACCTGGGGCAGCTTTTCCGCCAAAATTTCTGCTATCTCCGTAGAGGGGGTTATGGGGTATCCGGCAAAAAACTTGGTGCCGGCCGCTAATGCACCTTCTGCACATGCTTCATTTCCTTGCATTAACCTCCCAAAATCTTTAACCTCAGTCATTACCGCTCCACCTCCACACTAATTGCAAAATCCGGGCAATGCATTTCACACATTCCGCATCTTGTGCATTTTTCCGGAGCCACAGCAACAGCCTTTCCTTTATCATCAGCTTCCAATACACCTTTAGGGCAAAGCGCGATGCATATACCGCAAGCCTTACACCAATGTTTCATTATTTTGATTTCACTAGGGCCTAATTGAAGTAAAGTATTTGACATGTGTCTCACCTCTAATAATAGTATTTTCAGTCAATCATTAGCTAGCTCTTAATGTGTAGGAAATGAATCCCCCAGTGTGTTTACTGATATTCATATTTATATGCAAAGAGTATGCCAACATAAAAATAAACCCCTTTTATTACCATAGGGTTTAGAATAAGAGGAATAAAGAAAAGCCGTGAATTCAATGATCCTAGGCTTTATGACACAATTTTCTGATAAAACTTAATCCTTATTTTAAAAGCTAAACTAACTTAAAATCTTATGTTTCAGTAAGCAACTTCCAGTTTCATCCGCTTATCCTGTATACACGTTCGCAAAATGAGACTAATCTCTCATGGCCACTGATACTAGGGCTATCTCAATTTGACACTGATTTCAAAATGAGATATAGAAAGTTTTCACAAGAACTTAATTAATAATTTGCTGTCTAAATTTTACTATCACATAAGTAAAAACAGACCCCATAAAATTAAATTGGGGTCTGTTAATACTAGCTATAAAAATTACATCATTGGTGGCATACCACCGGGCATTCCACCGCCCATGCCGCCACCGTCATTCTCTTCAGGAATGTCAGCTACAATTGTCTCGGTGGTCAGTAACATGCCGGCAATACTTGCAGCATGCTGCAGGGCTGAACGAGTTACTTTCGCCGGGTCAACAATACCAGCGGCGATCATATCCTCATATTCACCGGTCAAAGCATTAAAACCAATACCGACCTTAGCCTCTTTAACTTTTTCTACAACAACTGAACCTTCATACCCTGCATTAGTGGCAATTTGGCGAACCGGTTCTTCTAGGGCCTTTTTAACAAGATTTACTCCTGTAGCTTCATCCCCGCTTAATTGAACCTTTTCGACTGCAGCCAATACATCTATTAACGCAGCACCACCGCCTGCCACGATACCTTCTTCAACAGCAGCGCGAGTAGCCGCTAAAGCGTCCTCAATACGCAGTTTTCTTTCTTTCATTTCAGTTTCAGTAGCAGCACCAACGCCTATTACTGCTACACCGCCTGCAAGTTTAGCCAAACGCTCTTGCAGTTTTTCTTTATCAAATTCAGAAGTGGATTCTTCATGTTGACGACGAATCTGAGCAATACGTTTTTCAATTTCTTCGGAGTCACCACGACCTTCAATAAGCGTAGTTTCTTCCTTACCCACTACTACCTGACGAGCACGGCCTAGCATGTCAATGGTAGCGTTCTCCAGCTTTAATCCAACCTCTTCGGTAATTACCTGTCCGCCCGTTATTACGGCAATATCCTCAAGCATAGCTTTTCTACGGTCACCAAAGCCCGGGGCTTTTACTGCAACTGCCGTGAATGTACCGCGCAGTTTGTTAACAACCATAGTAGCCAAAGCTTCGCCTTCAACATCTTCAGCAATAATTAATAATGCTGTGCCGGACTGAACGACTTTTTCCAACACTGGAAGAATGTCATTAACTGAAGAAATCTTTTTGTCGGTAATTAAAATATACGGGTCTTCTAAAACAGCTTCCATCTTATCTGTATCAGTAACCATATATGGTGATATATAGCCACGGTCAAATTGCATACCTTCCACAACATCTAAAGTAGTGCCAATACCTTGGGATTCTTCTACAGTGATAACCCCATCTTTACCAACCTTCTCCATTGCATCCGCAATTAGTTTACCAACTTCTTCGTCATTAGCAGAAATAGATGCAACCTGAGTGATGGCCTCTTTACTTTCAATCGGTTTGCTAATAGCCTTAAGTTCTTCCACAGCGGCCTCAACCGCTTTTTGAATACCTTTTTTCATAACCATCGGATTAGCGCCGGCAGCCACATTCTTTAGACCTTCGTTAATTAAGATTTGAGCCAACAGAGTTGCAGTTGTGGTCCCGTCACCGGCCACATCGTTTGTCTTGGTGGCGACTTCTTTTACCAACTGCGCACCGATATTTTCCAACGGATCTTCTAGTTCAATTTCTCTAGCGATAGTAACACCATCGTTAGTTATGGTCGGAGACCCAAATTTCTTTTCCAGTACAACGTTTCGACCTTTAGGGCCAAGGGTAACTTTTACCGCGTTAGCTAAAGCGTTAACACCCTGCTCCAGGGCGCGACGAGCTTCTTCGCGGAATACGATTTGTTTAGCCAATTAAATTCCTCCTTATTTTATTAATTGATTTAACGTTTTGTTTAGTTACTGAACTACAGCCAAAATATCTCTTTCAGCCAAAATTAAGTATTCTTCTCCGTCTACTTTTACTTCGGAGCCAGCGAACTTAGAGTAAATTACTCTGTCACCCTCTTTTACTTCCAAAGCAACCTTTTCACCATTTTCCAATACTCGCCCACTACCTACTGCAACAATTTCGCCCTCTTGCGGCTTCTCCTTGACAGTATCAGGCAGAACGATTCCACTAGCAGTTTTTTCTTCACGTTCTACTAACTTAATCACTACTCTGTCACCTAATGGCTTGATGTTCATACAACAAACCCTCCTTTTTTATGTAAGATATTGTTTTTTTATTATTAGCACTCACTGTGCGCGAGTGCTAACACCCATTAATAATAATAATCAAGGATAGTTAGCTATGCAAATGCCAAGATTGCTTATATATACCAACTAAGCCCTGTTACGAGAAAATATGCCAACTATTCTCCCATTCTCTACGCATATCAACGTTTTTTGTAATATTTATTAATAGCTGTATTATTAAAGTATACTACAAAAGAAATATTTCCAATTAATGCTTCTTTTATACACAATTCCATAAGAAATTACCAAAAATAAACATGTTATTCCCTTATGTAACAAAAATGAATATAGCGAAAGAACCGAATACCATTTATTCAAGGCACTCGGCCTTATCTGGCACATTCGCCAGCCTCTCCCCGGAGTATTTCTATTCCGTGCTTTAAGGCCGGTAAAACCACGTCCAAACACTCGGCCACCGCTTTCGGGCTCCCCGGCAAATTAATAATAAGAGTTTGTTTGCGAATCCCGGCAGCAGCCCTTGAGAGCATCGCCCTGTTGGTTATTTCCAGACTTTTAGCCCGCATTGCTTCCGGAATCCCCGGTACTAATCTATCCACTACGTTTAAAGTTGCCTCGGGGGTCACGTCTCTTGGGCTCATACCAGTCCCACCGGTAGTAAAAATTAGATCTAATTTCAAATCATCACTCATCGCTTTTAAGGTGTTTTCAATTTGCCCTTGCTCATCAGGTACAATAACATATTCAACAACCTGAGCACCAATTTGTTTCACCATTTCTTTTATGGCAGGCGCACTCTTATCTTCTCTCTCTCCTTGAGAGCCTTTGTCGCTTGCAGTAATGATACCTACTTTAATCATTTTCTACCATCTCCAAAGAGTCTCCAACTTTAACTTGACCGCCTTTAATAACCTTTATAAAAATGCCTTCTTTGGGCATTACGCAATCACCCGCCTGATAATAAATTGCACACCGATCATGGCAAACTTTTCCTATCTGAGTGACCTCCCCAATAGCTTCCCCAATCTTTAGCCGACTGCCGACAGGTAGTGTTGCAACCTCTATCCCCTCGGTGGTAATGTTCTCTGCAAAGTCCCCTGGACCTACGTCCAAACCTTTTTCCCGCATCTTGTCTATACTTTCAATGGCCAATAAACTCACCTGTCGATGCCAGTCTCCCGCGTGAGCATCACCTACTATTCCGTGGGCTTGTTTAAATGTTGCCTCGCCTACATTTTTCTTACGCTCTCCCTTTTTTTCACTGGTGCAAACTGCCACTACTTTTGCCAAGACATTTCACCCTCCCTACTAAATTTTCCACTTTTCCCGCCGCTTTTTTCTACCAATCTTATGGCCCGTACAGTCATCTCCCTGTCAATAGCTTTGCACATATCATAAATGGTCAAGCCTGCCACAGACACGGCTGTCAATGCTTCCATTTCCACACCGGTTTTACCAGTAGTTACTACCCGCGCCTCTATCTCTACTTTTAGTTCTTGTTCATTAATATTAAAATCTACTTCAACAGAATCCAACAATAGTGGATGACACATTGGAATTAGCTCGCCAGTCCTTTTAGCCGCCATGATGCCTGCAACTCTCGCAACCCCCAACACATCTCCTTTGGCCATTTGGCCCTTCTGTACTCGCTCCAAAGTATCCGCTTTCATTTCAACAGCTCCCCTGGCGATGGCAAGTCTTTTGGTTTGGTTTTTATCAGCAACATTAACCATCCTGGCTCTACCCTGAGCATCGAAATGGGTCAATTCCATTTTTCAACCCCCTATACTATTCATATTTTGGCTGTTGCTCCACCCGTTATAGAGATAACTCTTTGGTTTTCTTTCAGCAGCCTCGGAAAAAATGTGAGCTAATTCGTCCCGGGATGCACCCTGTCTTAAAGGTTTTTTAATATCAATATATTTTTCCTGCTGCAAACAAAAACGCAGCTTTCCATCAGCGCTTAAACGCAATCTATTGCATTCTTCGCAAAAATGATCACTGATGGCATTGATAAATCCAATGGTTCCTTGGTAGCCTTCGACTTTATAATACTCGGCAGGGCCGCCGCCTGGTACTTTATCATGAACCACATTAAACCTGTCGCTAATTAACTGCTTCATTTCCTCAGCCGATACAAACTCTTTGTCCAATTGACTTCCGTAACCTATAGGCATTAATTCTATAAATCGAACATGGATGGGAGAATTTTGAGTCAACAAGACAAAATCTATAATTTCATTAAGGTTGAAACTTCGCTGAACTACCACGTTTATTTTGACCGGTGTCAAATCATATTTCATAGCACTTTCTATTCCAACGAATACCCGGCCCAAAGAACCTCCCCTGGTAATTTCTTTATACTTGTGTTCCATAAGTGTATCTAAGCTGATATTTACTCGGTTAAGCCCAGATTTTTTTAAATCATTTGCTAAAGGGGCAAGCAAAATACCATTAGTCGTCAGGGATATATCTTCTAACCCAGGTAAACCGCTAATCGACCTTATCAAATGTATTAAATTCTTTCGGACCAAGGGCTCTCCACCAGTAAGTCTGACCCGTTTAACCCCAGCTGTCACTGCCGCACTGATAAGCTTCTCTATTTCCTCCAAGGTTAAAACCTGTTCCCGCAGTAATTGTTGAACTCCTTGGGGAGGCATACAATAATTACATCGTAAATTGCAGCGATCCGTAACGCTTACTCTCAGATAGTCTATTCTTCTTCCATACTTATCAAGCATGTTATCCCTCCCTGTCGGACTCCCATATTATACTGCCGCTTTGGGATGCGTCATATCCTCCTAATAATTCTACCTGCCGGCGAAATTCCTCTGAACCTATTATAGATAACAGTTTTTGTAACAGCTTCCCCTGAAATAAGTTATCAGGGATACACAAATCATAGCGTTCCTTTTCTACCGGCACAAAATCCAAATCTAAAGCATTGGCAGCAGCCTTTATTCCTAGTGCCACATCTGCCGTTCCACTTCTTACTGCTGCAGCAGCTGTTAAATGGGAATACTCTTCTCTTTTATAACCCCGGATTTTATTAGGTTTAATATTCATTTTTTCTAACTGGTAATCTAAAAGCACCCTTGTACCCGAACCGCGCTGTCTGTTAATAAACAGTACATCTTCCCTTGTTAAGTCCTTTAATGAGTAAATAGCCTTGGGGTTACCTGGCTGTACGATTAGCCCCTGTTCCCGGTATACCAAATTAACTAAGACTGCACCGTCCAAATACTTTTTTACATAGGGTATATTGTACTCGCCTGTGGCGGGATCCAACAAATGAGTACCTGCACAGTGCGCCTCGCTTTTGCTTAGTTCTAATAAACCGCCCAAGCTTCCTACATGAGCCGAACTAACGGAATAGCCCGGGCTATTAAGGCGCATTAAGTTATCCACTAAATCCAAACTCATATCATGACTGCCACTGATTAAAAGAGACCGTTTAATTTGTCCGAGATCCTTTATTAATCTTACGTTAACCTTCTCATCAGCTACCCTGCCTTCACTCAATCGATCTAAAACTAAAATGCCATCCGCCTTAACTAAACTGGTTATAATACCGGCACCTCTCACCAATGGTGAAGCAACCAGCTTATTACCCACATCTGATAATCGCACCCGTACATACTCTTCCATTCCAAGAGGAGAGTGTATTGCACGGGTCAAGGATGCCTCTACCTCACGCGTTTCGGGTAATGCTTGGCCTAACATTGAGCAAAGAAGCGGCTGAACAAATAATTGTGTCGTTAAGGCCGCAGAAACCGGGTACCCCGGTACCCCGATGACAGGAGTTTTATCTACACACCCTAAAATAACAGGTTTTCCAGGCTTAATTGCAATTCCATGGGTAAATACTTCGCCTAACTCGGCAACCAATTTAGCCGTATAATCTTCTCGCCCGGCAGAAGAACCGGCATTTATTATTACTATATCGTAATTTTCAGTGGCACGCTTCAAAGTACCTCTCAGTTGAGAGTAATCATCTTGGGTAATGGGTAATAGGTCCGCTTTACCCCCCCATTGGTTAATTAAATTTCTTAATACCGTACCATTGAATTCGGTAATCTGACCAGGTTCCGCTACTTCCTCCGGTGGAACCAATTCAGTACCGGTTGGCATGATAGCCACTTTAGGTTGTCGCTTTACAGGGACATCCAAAACGCCCCCTGCTAATAATGCCCCTAAATCCACCGCTTGCAGGGTATGGTTAACGGGTACAATCACCTGCCCTTTTACCATATCTTCCCCCATAGTTCTAACATGCTGCCACGGGGATACTGCAGCAGTGATTTCTACTTTTCCATTATCAATAAACTGTACCTCTTCAATCATAATTACTGCATCATGCCCATCCGGCAATATGTCGCCCGTATCTACCTCTTGTGCATTGCCGCCTAAAGTTAACACTACGGGACTGGTTTCTCTCGCCTGATAAGTGTCCTTTGCCTTGACT
>JGI25319J35699_1000659_pt1 | contig 17965 bp, 8 predicted proteins | sample AutmiccommuBRH17_FD_35699 | JGI IMG/M metagenome (IMG submission 35699) | reverse complement strand
TTCATTAACTCCTTTAAAAACAACAACAGTTTTAGTTGATGGGGAGGACTATTGGGCGGCAGAAGTCTCTTTTCCTTGCATCAGTACAGGCAGGGCGCAAACAACTGTTGTTATAGATGCAATTCCAAATGCGGGGATTGGCAGTTCGTTATCAGAATGCGAAGTGAATTTTGTGACTACAAATTTATTTGATTTGTTAGGTGGAACTCCTGACACCACAGGAATTTGGACCGGACCAAGCACCTTGTCTAACGGTTATTTAGGAACTTTCGAGCCAGGAATAAATACAGTTGGCACTTATACTTACACCGTTTCAAGTGTTTTAGGTATTTGCCCTGCCCAATCTGCAACGGTTTCCGTAGTAATTACCGTTGTTCCTCCGCCAACAACATCCAATGCCATTCAGGTTTTTTGTGAAATTGAAAAAGCCACTGTCTCAGATTTAAGCGCCAATGAAGCAAATGTTGTTTGGTATGATACCGAAACTTCGACAATTTCATTAGACCCTTCTGAACCACTTGTTGCCGGAGAAGATTATTGGGGCGCACTTCCCGATGCCACTTCAGGTTGTATAAGTGCCGTAAGATTAAAAATAACGGCAAACATTATGGTAATTCCGCCACCAACAACATCCAACGCCATTCAAGTTTTTTGTAAAATTGACAATCCCACTGTTGAAAAATTAAGTCCAAGCGGAAATAATATTCGTTGGTACAATTCAGAAACTTCCGTAACACCTTTAAATCCATCAGAAGTATTGATTGATGGTGAAGATTATTGGGCTAGCCAAACGGAACCAACTTCCACCTGTGAAAGTGCAACTAGACTGGTTGTAACTGTTTCCTTAATTACCCCTCCACCGCCTACTATCACAAATGTTACACAAACTTTTTGTGAAAATGAAAATGCCACTGTCGCCAATTTAAGTCCAAGTGGATCTTGGTACGCAACCGAAACTTCCACAACACCTCTAAATGCAACACTTTTATTGGTAAATGGTTCTTCTTATTGGGCACCTCCAACAACGGCTTCCAATTGTGAAAGTGTCACAAGATTGGTGGTTAAAGTTTCAATAATTACCACGCCACCGCCAACAACAACACAAGCAAATCAAACTTTTTGCGAAATTGACAGTCCGAAAGTCGGAAATTTAAACGCGAGCGGAATTGGAATAAATTGGTATGATTCTTCTTCATCCATAACGGCTTTGGATCCGACCACTTTATTGGTAAACGGTGCAACTTATTGGGCAACACAAACCAATGAAACATCTGGCTGCGAAAGCGTTTCACGATTGTCGGTGAATGTTGTTGTGAATTCAACACCTCCGCCAACCACAACCATCGCAAATCAATCATTTTGCATCAAAGATTATTTGCCTGGAAATCCGACTGTCGCAAATTTAAACGCCAGCGGAAACAATATCCTTTGGTATGCCACCGAAACTTCCGCAACAGCTTTAAATCCCTCAGATTTACTGGTAAACGGAACGTATTGGGCTACGCAAACCAACGCAACCACTGGCTGTAAAAGTGTTTCAAGATTGGTAGTGAATGTGACCATTATCAATCCTGCAACACCAACAACTTCACAATCAAATCAAGCTTTTTGTGCAGTGGACAAACCAACTGTCGCAAGTTTACAAGCTACTGGCACATCCATTAATTGGTATGCGAATGAAACTGCTTCAATACCGTTAAACAGCACTGATTTATTAATTAATGGGGAAGATTATTGGGCCGCAGCTTCTAATGCTTCCACAGGATGTGAAAGTATTTCTCGTTTAAAAGTAACAGTTGCCATTACAGATATTGCTCCAGCCACCATTGTGAATGTTTCACAAACTTTCTGCGAATCTGATTCTCCAACAATTGCAAATTTAGCAGCAACAGGAAACGGACTCATTTGGTATGCTACACAAACAAGCACTGTACCTTTGTTGATTACAAGTCCATTAATGAACGGCACAGCTTATTGGGCAGCGCAATCCAATCCAACAACAGGTTGTGTCAGTTCTGTGAGGGTTGTTGCCAATGTTACGTTGACTTCCATCGCAACGCCAACTTTAATTTCACTTGGAAATGAATTTTGTAAAATCAACAATCCCACCATTGGCGATTTAAACTTAAATGTTTCCGCAAACAATGGCGGCGTCATTTCCTGGTATGACGCTTATCCGAACGGAAATCTTTTAGATGCATCCACAGCATTGATTGAAGGTGAAACCTATTATGCCATAGAAACCAAGGTTAATGGCTGCAAAAGCGTCAATCCTTTAGAAGTGACCGTAACTCTGGAAGTTTGTGACGATTACGACATTGAAATTTATGACGGATTTTCTCCATCTGGAAACGGAATTAATGACAGCTTCAAAATTAAAAACCTTCGGGAACTTTATCCCGATTTTAAAGTGGAATATTTTAACCGTTGGGGAAATTTAATGTATACGGCAAATGCGGGGAAACCAGATTGGAACGGCAGAATGAATGGTGACGGAGAGTTGTCGCCCACCGGTGTTTATTTCTTTGTGATTTATTTCAACAAAAACGACAGGAAACCTATTCAACGAAGATTATATTTAAGCAGATAATCAATAGTTTAAACTTATACATTTTATACCTAAAAAATGAAAAATATACCAATATCATTTATTGCACTTATGGCAACCATAGTAATGTGGTCCCAACAAGACGCACAATACACGCAATATATGTACAATATGAGTGTCGTAAATCCCGCTTATACCACCGGAAATATGGGTGTAGTAAATTTGGGTGCCTTACACAGAACCCAATGGGTTGGCGCAAATGGCGCACCTAAATCCTCCAATATTTTCGCACATACCCCAATTAATGAAAATGTTGAAGTCGGATTTTCTTTGGTGAATGACAACATTGGCGATGTGGTAAAACAAAATGATCTTTATGCCGATTTTGCCTATAAGTTAGATTTGGAGGAAAACGGAAAATTATCTTTCGGTTTAAAAGCCGGAGTCACTTTTTTTGATGTGAATTTTAACGGATTTGTGTTGGAATCGGGCGATGTTTTTACCGATCCTGATTTTGCCGAAAACATCAACCAGTCCTTCTTGAATTTTGGTGCCGGAGTTTATTACAATACTGAAACCTATTATGTAGGTTTATCTGTTCCGACGATTTTAAACGCAAAACATCTCGACAGAAATAATGGAAAATATCAAGGAACCGAGCAAGCTCACACCTATTTAACCGGAGGTTATGTTTTTGAAATCAATGAATTATTCAGATTTAAACCGGCATTTATGGCGAAAGCGGTAAAAGGTGCCCCAATTTCAATCGATTTAACCGCCAATGTTTTATTCGACAATAAGGTTGAATTTGGAATTGGCTACAGATTGGAAGATGCATTTAGCGGTATGGTAAATTTTAAAGCGACGCCCGAATTGAGTATTGGTTATGCTTATGACCATACCATATCTAACCTTGGCCCGTTTAGTTCCGGTTCACACGAACTATTTATTTTATATGATCTCAACCTTTTAAACAACAACAAAGGTTTCAACAAATCCCCAAGATTCTTTTAAAAAAAGCCTTTCAATATGAAAAAAATACTGCTTATACTTTTAATTTTTCCTTTAACGACACAACTCACTGTTGCACAAAATTTAAAACGTGCCAACCATTTATTTGAAAAAAGAGCGTATTTAAATGCCGCCGAGTGGTTTTTAAATGAAGAACCTAAAACACAGGAAGTGTTGGAAAAATTGGCCGACTGTTATTATTTTAACACCAAAATGAGTGAGGCAGAACCTTGGTACAAAATGCTGCTGGAAACGTATGAAGCCAATGTTGACCCAACTTATTTGTTTCGATATTCCCAAGCGCTAAAAGGAGTTAATAAGTTTACGGAAGCCGATAAATGGTACCAAAAATATTTGACAAAAAAACAAATGACGCCTGCCGAAAAGCAAGAAACACTGCCCTTTTTTGAAGCATTGAACAGTGAAATCAGAAAGCCATATATCGTCCATAAAGTTTCCGTGAATTCAACGTTTTCAGACTTTGGTACTGCATATTTTGGTGATAAAGTGGTTTTTGCATCGACAAGAAATAGCGGAAAATTATACGATTGGAACAATCAGCCTTACTTAGATTTATACAAGGCTGATGTTACCTCAAATCAGGATCTTGCCAACGTTGTTCCTTTTTCCGAAAGCATTAACACTGAAATTCACGAATCAAATGCCGTGTTTACAAAAGATGGAAAAACAATGTATTTTACCCGAAATAACATTCCTTCAGGCAAAAAATCTATTGCAAAAAATAAAGTGAATCATTTAAAAATTTACAAAGCGCAGTTTGTAAATAATGAATGGACAAACATTGCGGAACTTCCCTTCAACGGCAACGATTATTCTGTGGAACATCCTGCACTTAGCCCAGATGAAAAACAATTGTATTTTGCGTCAGATATGCCGGGAACCATTGGATCTTTTGATTTATTTGTTGCGGATATCAATGCAGACGGAACTTATGGAATTCCAAAAAATTTAGGTCCTAAAATAAATACCGAAATGCGGGAGCAATTTCCTTTTGTAAGCGCTAAAAACAGACTGTATTTTGCTTCCGACGGACATTTTGGGTTGGGAGGTTTGGATATTTTCAAAAGTGAAATTGCTGATGAAAGCTTTTCAAATCCAACAAATTTAAGCGACATTATCAATAGCAATTTAGATGATTTTGCTTTTGTGATTGATGAAGAAAATGAAATCGGTTATTTTTCGTCGAACAGAGAAAGCGGCGTTGGCGATGATGATATTTACCAATTTACCAAAAAGAAAATTTATGCGGTACACGGATTTGTTATGGATAAAAATAGTTTGGAATCGCTTCCGGGAACCTTGATTTCTTTATTCGATAAAAATAATGAGTTAGTCAACAAAATGATTGTTGGTGAAGACGCATCCTATTTATTTGAAATTGAGAATAATAAATCCTATAAACTGGTCGGATTACGCAAATTGTATGTTCCTGCTGAAATTGAATTTACAACAAACCCAAAAGGAGACATTGATAAAAATATTCAACTATTAATGGAATTGTATACTGATGTTGAAAAAGAAATTGTTGTGGAAAATGGCAAAACCCAAATTAAAATTAATCCTATTTATTTTGATTTCGACAAATGGAATATTCGCCCTGATGCCGCACTTGAATTAAATAATGTGGTCAATATTATGAAAAAATATCCTGATATGGCCATAGAAATTGGTGCGCATACCGATGCTAGAGGAAGCGATGAATACAATTTGAAACTTTCGCACAAACGAGCAAAATCGGTTATGGATTACCTGATAAGTCAAGGAATTTCAGAAAACAGGTTAAAATCTGAAGGTTTTGGAGAATCTCAACCGTTAAACCATTGTACCCATCCAAAAATGTGCACAAGAGCGCAATACAGCATTAACAGGCGGTGTGAGTTTGTGATCACCAACTAAACTTAATTTTAAAAAGCCGCTAATCAGCGGCTTTTTTTATCCTTTTTTTCAATGTTATCATAAAATTTTTGACCTAATTTAATACTTCAAATGACTTACCTCAATTTTAGGTATAACTTTTGTTAACTTTACAAGAACAAATTATGTATTATGAGAAAAATTGCCCTTATACTTTCAGTCATTATTTTATTTTCGGCAAACGCTAAAGCACAGCAGATCTATAAAAATTATGATGATTTATGGGAAAAAGTTCAAAAATTTGAAGAAGGCAATCTGCCTAAATCAGCTTTAATCGAAGTTGAAAAAATTTATGCAACCGCAAAAAAAGAAACCAATGCGCCACAACTTCTTAAAACATTGTTGTTTAAATCAAAATATGCTTTAATTCTTGAGGAAGACGCGCAACTGAATATCATCAATTCCTTCAAAAAAGAAATTTCTTCAGCTGATTTCCCAACGAAAAATATGTTGGAAAGTGTGCTGGCCAATTTATACTGGCAATATTATCAGCAAAACAGATACAAATTTTACGATAGAACCACTACGGTATCTAAAGTTGATGCAGCCGATTTCAGAACTTGGGATTTACAAACCCTTTTTGCTGAAATTCATTTTCATTTCCAAAACTCACTTCAAAATGAAGTATTGGCGCAAAAAACAGATTTAACCAAATTTGATGCTATTTTAGAACTGCAAAAAGATTCCAAAATATTCCGTCCGACACTTTATGATTTCTTGTCACACAACGCCTTGGATTTCTATAAAACATCAGAAACTTCCATTGCAAATCCGGTTTACAAATTTGAAATTTCAGAAGAGAAATATTTGGCAAATTTTGCAGACTTTTCAAAAATTAAATTAGAAACACCCGATAGTTTATCGCTTCAATTCAATGCCTTAAAAATTTATCAAAAACTGGCGGCATTTCACCAACAGGAAAATAACAATAACCCATTTATTGCCATTGAACTTGAAAGACTGGAATTTGTAAAACAACACGCGACATTTAGCGAAAAAGAAACGCTCTTTTTAAATTCATTAATCGGCTTAAAAAATGAGTTTAAAACCCACGAAGCTTCCACTTTAGTCGATTATGAAATCGCTTCCGTTTATTACAACCAAGCGAATGATTATGTTCCTTTAACAAAAACCGAAAATCAGTTTAAACGCTTAAAAGCGCTCGAAATTTGTGAGGAAGCCATTGCCAAATTTCCAGCCAGTTTTGGCGCTCAAAAATGCAGTTCGCTGAAACAACAAATTTTCAACTTGTCCTTAAATATAACCGCTGAAAAATATGTGCCCAAGAATAAAGACAACAAAATACTGGTTTCCTATAAAAATGTGCCTGAATTGTATTTTCACATTTATAAAATCAGCGAAAAAGACAAAGCAGAATTTGCAAGGACTTACAACGATTCGGCAAAAATTGCCTTTATAAAAAAACTTGATTTAATAAAAAATTTCCGTCAGCCTTTAAAAACCGAAAACGATTACCAACAACACAGCACTGAAATTTTAATTCCGCCTTTTTCCAACGGAAATTACTTAATTTACGCTTCAACCTTCGAAACCTTAAACGCCAACAGCCTTTACGCCACTGCAATTATTCAGGCAACGGATATTGCCGTGGTTGAAAACCGACAAAATAACAGCAACACTTATCAAATAGTCGACAGAAATACCGGAAAACCGTTGGTTGGCGCCAAAGTGAATATCAAAAATTACGATACAGGAAAATATAACAACCCAATAAATGAAAATTTCATTACCGATAACAAGGGCCAGATAAATTTCAATGCCAAAAGTAATTACAATAATGTGGTGCTCACCGTAAACCACAACAAGGAAATTGCCACATTTGGCGACTATTATTTAAATGAAAATAGGGAAATAAATCCTGAAACGGACAATACCACCATCAATTCTTTTTTATTTACGGACCGAAGCATTTACAGGCCCGGACAAACAGTTTATTACAAAGGAATTGTGCTAAAAAGCCTAAAAAATAAATCGGAAGTCGTTGCCAATGAATTTGTTGAAGTCACTTTGTACAATGTCAATCGGGAAATTGTGACATCCGTTGAATTAAAAACCAATGAATATGGTTCGTTTAGCGGCGAGTTTATATTGCCAAACAATGGTTTAACAGGGATTTATGTTATTGAAGTAGGTAAAGGAGCAAAAAAGAGCGAACTATTTAATTCGATCGAAGGGCTTAATTATTCATCCACAGAAATCTTGGTGGAAGAATACAAACGCCCAAAATTTGAAGCCGAATTTAAACCGATTACTGAAACCCATAATATAAATGATTCCATTACCGTAAACGGAAGTGCAATTGCTTTTGCCGGAAGTACCATTACCGATGCCAAAGTTGCTTATCGCGTGCACAGAAAAGTACAATACCCAAAATGGTTTTATTGGTACCGACCAATTTTTCCTGCAGGGCAAGCACAGGAAATTGTTCATGGGGAAACTAATACCGATGCTCAAGGAAATTTCAATATCACTTTTAAGGCAATTCCGGACAAAAGTGTTGATGCAGCAAATTTGCCGATATTTATTTATGAAGTTACCGCAGAAATTACCGATATCAATGGTGAAACCCGCAGTGCCGTCACCGAAATAAAAGTCGGTTACCACGCCCTAATTGCAGAAATTAAAATCGCTTCGGAAATCGATAAAAACAAAACGGATAACGCAATTACCATTGAAACCAAAAACCTGAACGATGAAATTGTTTCCGCAAAAGGAAACCTAAGAATATACAAATTGCAGGCGCCAAAAAATGTGCTGAGAGCACGCCCTTGGAACGCGCCCGATTATCAGGAAATAAGTGAAGAAATCTTTCGAAATAAATTTCCCAATGATGCTTATGCCAATGAAGATGATATTAAAAACTGGCCAAAAGGAACTTTGATTTTTGATGAAAATTTTGATACATCAAAAAACACCAAAATTCAGCTGAAAAAAATTAAGAATTGGGAATCGGGCCAATATGTTGTTGAATTGGAATCCACAGATAAATTCGGACAAAAAGTCACCGACAAACAGCTATTCACCGTTTTTAGCGAAAGGGAGAATCAGGTTGCCGACAATCAATTATTTGTGATTTCAGTAAATAAGCAAAGTTATAAACCAACTGAAAATGTGATACTCAAAATTGGTTCGGCTTCAAGAAACCTATTTGTTACCATAGATATTGAAAAAGACCATAAAATAATTGACACGCAAATTATTCAACTTTCAAATAACTCAAAATTCATTCTAATTCCGGTCACCGCAAAAGATTTGGGCGGATTTGCCGTTCATTACAGTTTTAGCAATTTTAACGCTTTTAAAAGCGGCACCTTGCCTATTTCAGTGCCTTATGAGAAAAAAGAACTCGAAATTGAAACTGTAACTTTCAGAGATAAATTACAGCCAGGACAACAGCAAACCTGGAGTTTTAAGGTGAAAGGAACAAAAGGAGATAAAGTTGCCGCTGAATTGTTGGCAAGTATGTACGATGCTTCTTTGGATGAATTTAGGCCGCATAACTGGGAATTTAATCCGATTACCCAACCTTTATATTATTCATACAACAATCGCAACGCAAACAACAGTTTTGGGTATAGCTATTTTAATTTTGCCAATTTACCTCAGATTAATTATGACAACTTTCAACAATTTTTCGATCATTTAAATTGGTTTGGGTTTAGTTTGAATAATTCCATCAGAATTAGAGGATTGAACGCGGAAAAAATGATGCAAAAAGGAAATATTGAAGTTGATGCAGTTTTAGTTCAAGAAGAAGCAATGGCAGATGAAAATGAATTGCAAGAAGTTGTTACTGTTGGTTATGGAAAACAAACAGCACCCAAAAAAGAGGAAAACCTTGAAAAACTAGATCCTTCATCCATAAAAATTCGAAAAAACTTTCAGGAAACTGCCTTTTTCTATCCGCATTTAACAACCGACAAAGATGGAAACGTGAGTTTTAATTTTACCATTCCAGAGGCTTTAACACGTTGGAAATTACAATTGTTGGCACATACCAACGAATTGGCAACTGCCACCAAAACATTGACCACCGTTACCCAAAAAGAACTGATGGTTTTGCCAAATCCGCCACGTTTTTTACGAGAAGGCGATACCATTGTGTTATCAAGCAAAATTTCAAATTTAACATCGGATATTCTCAATGGAGTTGCTGTTTTAGAATTGACTGATGCACTTACCGGAAAACAAATTGATGACTTATTGGGAAATAGTTTAGCCTCACAAAATTTCAAGGTCGATGCAAAAGGAAACACGCAAATAAGCTGGAAGTTGATAATTCCGGAAGGTATTCAGGCCGTGCAATATAAAATCATGGCAAAAGCTGGTGATTTTAGCGATGGTGAACAAAATGTATTGCCGGTGTTGTCAAACAGAATGTTGGTGACCGAAACCTTGCCGATGTGGGTTCGAAGCAACCAAACCAAAACTTTCACTTTGGATAAGTTAAAAAACAACGCTTCAACCACGCTTAAAAACCATAAATTAACGTTAGAAATTACTTCAAATCCGGCTTGGTATGCAGTGCAAAGTTTGCCTTATTTAATGGAATATCCTTACGACTGTTCAGAGCAAACATTCTCCCGTTACTATGCAAATTCTCTGGCATCGCATATTTTAAATTCAAATCCGCGCATTCAGGAAGTCTTTAATCAGTGGAAATCGAGTGACGCGCTGATATCAAATTTGGAGAAAAATGAAGAATTGAAATCCATTATTATTCAGGAAACACCTTGGTTGCGCGATGCACAAAGTGAAACCGAACAAAAAAAACGCATCGCGTTACTGTTCGATTTAAACAAAATGTCAAACGATCAACAAGCTGCCATCAACAAATTAAAAGAAATGCAATTCAGCAACGGCGGATTCCCTTGGTTTAAAGGAAGTAATTACCCAAATCGTTATATCACGCAACATATTGCAGCCGGATTCGGGCATTTAAAACAATTGAATGTTGCCATAAACGAAAAGGCTGCTTCAGAAGTGATTTCAAAAGCCGTGAACTTTTTGGATGATGAAATCTTGGACGATTATAACAAGCTTTTGGCAGAAGCCAAAAAATTAAGAGACAAAGAAAAATCCAAAGAAAAAGGCCTGAAAGCCGAAACAGATTATCTCGCCAAAAATCATTTAGGGCACCTTCAACTGCATTATTTGTATATGCGCAGTTTTTACAAAGAGGAGAAAATTTCTGAAAATGTACAAAAAGCAGTAAATTATTACACAAAACAATCGGCCAGCTATTGGAAAGAATTCAATTTGTATTCAAAAGGAATGATTGCTTTGGTGCAACATAGAAATCAAAATAAAACCGCGGCATCAGCAATTTTAAAATCGCTGAAAGAAAACAGCATTACAAGCGAAGAATTAGGCATGTACTGGAAAGAAAACACCCCAAGTTGGTTTTGGCACCAAGCGCCTATTGAAACTCAGGCTTTGCTGATTGAAGCTTTTTCTGAAATTGAAAATAATACCTTAACGGTTGATGACCTAAAAGTTTGGCTGTTAAAAAATAAGCAAACAAATAGCTGGAAAACCACTAAAGCAACCACTGAAGCAGTGTATGCCTTATTGTTGCAAGGAAGTGACTGGCTGTCCGTAAGCGGATCTGTTGCAGTGACTATTGGAAACCAAAAAATTGAACCTTCAACTCCCGATAGCCATCGGGAAGAAAAGGTAAAAATTGAAGCCGGAACCGGCTACTTTAAAACTTCTTGGAATGGGGCTGAAATTACGCCAGAGATGGGTGAAGTAACAATTTCCAAAAAAGATAAAGGCATTGCCTGGGGCGGATTGTATTGGCAATATTTTGAAGATTTAGATAAAATAACATCTGCGGAAACGCCGCTTAAACTGCATAAAAAACTGTTTTTAAAAACCAATTCCGATAAAGGAAAACTGTTAACTGAAATAACAGGCAACAGCAAATTAAAAGTCGGCGATTTAATTACGGTGAGAATTCAATTAAAGGTGGACAGGCCAATGGAATTTGTTCATATGAAAGATATGCGCGCCAGCGGTTTGGAACCCATCAATGTGTTGTCGGCTTACAAATGGCAGGACGGATTGGGTTATTATGAAAGCACCAAAGACGCTTCAACAAATTTCTTTTTTGAGAATTTACCAAAAGGCGTTTATGTTTTTGAATATGATTTGCGCGTAAATAATGCCGGTAATTTCAGCAACGGAATTACGAACATCCAAAGTATGTATGCGCCAGAATTCAGCAGCCATAGTGAAGGCATTCGAATTAAAACAGATTGATAATTTTATTTTTTAGGAGGATATTTGCTTAATAATTTTTTAAATGCCTCAGCATAAAGTTGTTCTTTTTGGGTAATTTCAATATTGCTTTGAAAATTGCCTTCATAAAAACCGCGCCAAATCAATTTATCATTTTTTGCATCCACAAAATCAATGGTAAATTGTTTGGTTAACGTGTTGGTGGCAATTGGTATTTGCCCTCCAATATTTATGCCTGAATGCCTTCCGTAACTGCCAAAGCCTATACCAACAGCGTTTCTTTGCGCTTCAAACTGATTTAATTGAACATCGATAAAAATGTCTGGATTTTCATGATAAACCAAGCCTTTTTCAACCATTGCATATTCCAATTGGGCAAAAATCCGTTTTGCATCTATCTCATTTACGGGAAGCTTAATATCTTCAAAAAAACGAAAAGTTTTGTATTGATTAAAATCAACCTGATCATCATAATCATATGCAGTTCTAGGGCCTGCGCAACCTAAAAAAACAAATAACAATAAAAATTTAAAATATTTCATACCCTTAAATTTTAAAATATCCATAAATGTTAACTATAAAATTAAGAATAATTCTGTTTTAACAGCCTATATAAAATAGTATCTTTGAAAAAAATTTACAGATTATGGATTTAAATTTAGTTCCAAACATAAAACATACCAAAAGCAACAATTTCTTTTTGTTGGCCGGTCCTTGCGCCATTGAAGGTGAAGAAATGGCTTTGAGAATTGCCGAACATATTTTAAAAGTGACCGATAAATTAGAAATTCCGTTTATATTCAAAGGAAGTTTCAAAAAAGCAAACAGATCGAGAATTGACAGTTTTAGCGGAATTGGAGATGAAAAAGCGCTGAAAATATTAAGAAAAGTATCGGAAACATTTAAGATCCCAACAGTTACCGACATTCATGAAGTTACTGATGCAGCGATGGCGGCTGAATATGTTGATGTGTTGCAAATTCCCGCATTTTTGGTGCGCCAAACCGATTTGGTGGTTGCGGCGGCCAATACTGGAAAAGTTGTCAATCTGAAAAAAGGACAATTTATGAGTCCGGCTTCTATGAAACACGCCGTGCAAAAAGTAAAAGACAGCGGCAATGACAAAGTGTGGATTACCGACAGGGGAACGATGTTCGGGTATCAGGATATGATTGTTGATTTTAGGGGAATTCCTGAAATGCAACAGTTTGCGCCAACAATTTTAGATATTACCCACTCTTTACAACAACCAAATCAGAGCAGTGGTGTTACCGGCGGAAAACCGGAACTGATTGAAACCATTGCCAGAGCAGGAATTGCCGTTGGGGTTGACGGGTTGTTTTTAGAAACACATTTTGATCCATCAAATGCAAAATCGGATGGTGCCAATATGCTGGATTTAAAATATTTAGAGAATTTATTGACCCGTTTGGTGGCCATCAGAAAAACGATAAACAGTTTTCAATAAACAATTATAAAGTTGAATAACACCCATAAAAAAAGCGACAAAATTTTAAAATTTTGTCGCTTTTTTATTGTTTCAATATCGTATTATCCACATTTGGTATGTCCGCAATTTTTGCATTTTAAACAGCCTTCTTCATAAATTAATCCGTCGGGATCACCGCATTCCGGACATTTTTTATCAACTGCCTGCGTGCCGTCTTCCACAAATTGTTTCAATGCACGTGCAATCCCATTTTTCCAGGTATTGATATTTTCATCATACATATTCAAATTATTGATCAAATTAACTGCATATTGTATTGGCATTCCGTGGCGTAAAACCCCAGAAATTAATTTGGCATAGTTCCAATATTCTTTGTCAAAAGTACGGGACAGTCCTTCAAAAGTAACTTTATAACCTTCTTTGTCCAAAAATTGAAAATCATAACGTGATTCTCCTTTTTTGTCTTTATTTTTAATTACCCAGCCTTCTTCCAGCCAAGGCGGCAAAAGAAACGCATCTTCAATTTTTCCCGTAAAAATTTCATACGGCCTGTTGTTTATCAAACCAACAACCGCCACCCATTTCTCATAGTCGTTTTGGAAACGCACTACTTTTGCCAAGATTTTTTTAGGACGTTTTGGAAAAACAGTTTCTGCATAACAATCTGCTTTTTTATCTGCCTTTTTTTCATCATTCGCAATTAAAATTCCGCTTCGTGAGCCATCTCTGTAAACCGTAATTCCTTTTAAACCTTTTCGCCAGGATTCAATATAAATATCGCCAACCAAATCAACAGGTACGTCGCTGGCCAAATTTATGGTTGAACTGATTGAATGCGTGGTGTATTTTTGAACCAACGATTGCATTTCAATACGTTTTTTCCAATCGATTTCAGGGGCTGTTGAACCGCTGTACGGACTTTCTTTAATGTCTGTCTTTCCTGTAACATCCATCCATTGTTTTAATTTTGGATGATACACTTCAAACTCTTCAAACGCATCGCCCATATCGTCAACATAAGCAACTTTGGCATTTGTATCGTCCTGATTTACTTTTCTTCTTCTTTTGTACGACAATAAATACACCGGCTCAATACCTGATGATGTTTGTGCCAGCATACTTAAACTTCCTGTTGGCGCCACGGTGCTGATTGAAATATTTCTTCTTCCGTATTTCATCATTCGTGCATAAACATCGGGGAATTCCTTTTCCATCATTTGCACAAACTCAGAGAATTTTTCAATTTCAGGGTTAAAAACCTCGAATTTTCCACGGGTAATTGCCATATCAATGCTGCTGTCGAATTCGCCTCTCAATTTGGTTTTCATAATCTCGTCAACAACTGCAATCGCTTCATCGGTATCAAACTTTTTGCCCAAAGCCGCCATTGCATCAGCCAAAGCAGTAAATCCCAATCCTGTTCTTCTGCCCTTTTTACCTGTTTTATATAACAATTTCCAAGTATCTATTTCAACCTGTTTAATTTCATCAGGCTCTTTATCGTGCATTATTTTATTGAAAATTTTATTAACGGCTTCCAACTCCAAATCGACTAAATCATCCATTAAACGCTGTGATTCATAAACCACTTCATAGAATTTCTTAAAATCGAATTTGGCTTTTTCCGTAAACGGGTTATCAACAAAACTGTATAAATTAATGGCTATTAAACGACAGCTGTCGCCGCCTTGCATTGCAATTTCCGAACAAGGATTTGTGGAACTGTTTTTAAATCCGGGATAAATGGAAGATGTTGAATAGAAATGCTGACGGTCCCAAAATATCAAACCTGGCTCGGCGGTGTTATGTGCGCAAGAAATAATGACATCCCAAAGCGATCTTGCTTTAATTACTTTTTTATAAGTTGGTGTTTTGCTATCAATTGGCCATCTTAAGGTAAAATCGTCGTCATTAACCACGGCAACCATAAATTCATCGGACAAGCGAATAGAAATATTGGCTCCGGTCACTTTAGTCAAATCTTGTTTGATGGTTACAAAATCTTCAATATCAGGATGCGCAATGTCCATCGTAAGCATTAACGCGCCTCTCCTGCCGTTTTGGGCAACTTCCCTGGTGGTATTTGAAAAACGGTTCATAAACGAAACCGCTCCGGTTGTGGTTCCAGCAGCATTTGAAACTTGGGCGCCGCCTGGCCTTAAATTCGATAAATCCACCCCAACACCGCATCGTCTTTTAAACAATTGCGCCAATTGCTGGTCTGTATGAAATATGCCTCCGTAAGAATCATAAACAGCCGGAACCACCACACAATTGGACAAAGAAGCAATGACATTATTGTTTCCCAAAGAAGACATGACGCTTCCCTGCGGAATCACATATTTGAAATCTTTAAATAAATTAAAGATGGCTTTTTCTGATAAAAATTCTCGATTTTTCCCATATTCCGATAGTCCTTCACCTTTCTTTTCCCCTTCTTGATATTTCTTTTCTATCCTGCCAAATTCCGCAGCCATACGTTGATGCATATCATTGGGAGTTGACTCTAAAAACTCACCTGTTTTGGTTTTCATCGCATACTTATTCATCCACGTAGTCGCTGCAAGCTCATCACCTTTAAAATACGCTAAGTTACTCTTTAACAAATCGTTATATGTAAAGGTTTTTGGGAACACTAATTCTTCTGTCATTTTTAAGTAGGTTTATGGTTGTGTAAAATCGAGCTATAAAATTATTGAAAAATTGAGCGTAAGTTGTGTTAAATTTTAATTAGTTAATAACATTTCATTGTTGAAAAGTTATAATTTTTAAACAGTTTTTTTTCGTAGTTTTAGCTTTTGCTAAATTTATTGAAAGATTGAATAAAAAAATTCACAACTTATCGTTGAGGGGAATCACCGGAATTTTCGTTGGCGTAATTTCTTTAATTTTTATTTTTGGAATTCATCTTTTACTGTCTCAATATTCTTCTGGTTCAGCAGGTGTCTCTATGTTGCCGATTTCTTTTTTTGAAATTTTGATTTTTGGCATCTCTTTCCTGTATATTTTAATTAGCTATTTTACAATTGTCTTAATTAATAAGAGAAGAAGAAAAAAAAATTATTTGAGAAAATGGGATTTTAAAGCCAAAAAAATTCGACGCTTTTATTTGGTGCTTTTGTTGCTTGGCGGAATTATTTTATATTTTCTGATGGTAAACGGACTCTTAAAACTCATCATTCCCGCTTCCCTGATACTTTACGGAATTGCAGGAATCGTTTCAAACAAACACACTTTTGGCGCTACTGCCATTTTTGGATTCGTTTTCATAATCCTTGGCATTTTAGTAATCATATTTCCGAATTTAGCGTTCTATCTGTGGGGATTTGCTTTTGGAATTTGTCATATTATTTATGGACTTGTTTATTTTAATTTCAAAAAGTAAAGACTTTGTTTATTGGTTTTTTTGGTTTCAAGTTTCAAGTTTCAAAAACCAAACATTTCAAACTTTTAACTTTTAACTTTTTTAAAATCCCCTTTCGGAGGTTAGGGGGATTTTTTAAATTTTAAGTCTTCTCACCAAATCTTCCAATCCGTTTAACTGAATTTCATAAACCAAATGCATCATTTCTCCAAGTTTACCGGAAGGAAAACCTTTGTTGTGATACCAAACCAGATAAAATTCGGGCAAATCGATTAAATATTTTCCCTTGTATTTTCCGAAAGGCATTTTGGTGTTTGCCAATTGTTCCAACAAATGTTGCTGATTATTTTCCATCAACAAAATCTTGCAAATAGTTGAACTTTTCAGTAAGCTTTCCGTTTTCGGTCATTTTGGCTCTTTGCAGCACGCCATCTTCATCATTATTGAAAAAAGCCGGAATCACATTTTTTGCAAATTGCTCTCCAAAACCCTCAGAAGCATCTTTTGGCAATTCACAGGGCAAATTATCAACCGCCATAACGGCTATGGCGTCTTTATCCATAAAATTTACTTCTTGACCTGTTTTTGGATTGTACCCATAAATTGGGTCTTCAATGGTGGAAGAACGAATGGTGGAAGCCACCGGTCCGTCTACGTCGCAACTGATATCGGCGACTACTTTAATCTTAAAATCGGAAGAATTGGCATCTTCTTTCGTAAAAATATATGGCGCGCCAACACCGTAAAAATGGCCTGTTATATAAACATCAGCCACTTTGGCAAAGCGCATAAAATCACTTTCATATTCTTGCGGATTCTTGAAAAAATCATTTTCATCTTTTACAATGCCATCTTTTCTTTTATTATAATCCAACACATCAATTTGCACATAAACCGCGTCCTCAAAAGTTTGGGTTAAAAATTCATCAACCGTAACTTCGCGCATTTTCATACCATCTAACATTTCTTTTGCGCCATTTCCTACCCTTCCTTTTCCAGTTAAAACAACTTTAACGGCCGGCAATTTTAATTTTTTCAACTCAGCGATCAGCATTTTTTTATCGTGCAGTTCTTCCCCTTTTGGCAAATTGAATAAATTAAATTTTAAGCCATAGGTTCTAAAAGCATTGTAAGCGCCCACAAAACCTGCATAAATCCCAAAAGCCACCAACCTGATGTTATTTTTATCAACAATGGTTTCATGGTCATACAACTCAATATTTTTATCCAAAATTACCCTCAATAAATTGCGGTTGTATTTTTGTTTTTTTATGGTATGAGAAAAGAAAAAATATTTTTTATTTGCAATTAAATTGTCAATTGGCACTTCTTTTACGCCCAACAACACATCACAATCCGACACCTCCTCAAAAACCGAAATTCCTTCCTTTCT
>JGI25319J35699_1000652_pt1 | contig 18120 bp, 17 predicted proteins | sample AutmiccommuBRH17_FD_35699 | JGI IMG/M metagenome (IMG submission 35699) | reverse complement strand
GGTGGCACGCACCTTGCATTTTTCATCTGCAACAGAATCGCAAGTGTCAAACTCGCGTCTCGGAGATGTCGATGGACAAGATGCTCTACGTGGCCATGACCGGTGCCAGCCAGAATGCGCGGGCCCAGCAGGCCCATGCCAACAATCTGGCGAATATTTCCACCACCGGCTTTCGCCGGGATTTCGAGCAAGCCCGTTCGATGCAGGTCTTTGGCGACAGTCATCCTGCGCGGGTGTATGCGATGTCCGAGCGTCCGGGCACCGACTTCACGCCGGGCACCTTGCAGGAAACCGGCCGTGATCTTGATGTCGCCGTCGAAGGCGAGGGCTGGATTGCGGTGCAGGCGCCAGATGGCAGTGAGGCCTACGTCCGCACCGGCAGCCTGAATATTGACGTGCTTGGCATGTTGCGTACCGCAGACGGTATGCCGGTGCTGGGCAATGGCGGGCCGATCGCGATTCCGCCGGAAGAGAAGGTGGACGTCGGCAATGACGGCACCATCAGTATTCGCGCGCTGGGCGAGGACCCGAACGTTGTGGTCACCGTGGATCGCATCAAGCTGGTCAACCCTGATCCGCAGCAGCTGGAAAAGGGCACTGATGGCCTGATTCGGCTGAAGGATGGCCAGCCTATCGAGCCTGANGCGAACGTACGGGTCGTCTCGGGTTTTCTCGAGGCGAGCAATGTGAATGCGGTATCCGAAATGACTTCCATCCTGGCGCTGTCTCGCCAGTTCGAACTGCACGTAAAGATGATGCGCACCGCCGAAGATGACGCGGCTGCCATGGCGCGCGTACTGCAACTCAGCTAATAGCGTGGCGCCGGCGGCGCACGAGGAGAAAGCTCATGCTTCCAGCACTTTGGGTCAGCAAGACCGGACTGTCCGCCCAGGACATGAACCTGACGACCATTTCCAACAACCTGGCCAACGTTTCTACCACCGGCTTCAAGCGTGACCGCGCCGAGTTTCAGGACCTGCTCTATCAGATTCGCCGTCAGCCTGGCGGTCAGTCCAGCCAGGACAGCGAACTGCCCTCCGGCCTTCAGTTGGGTACCGGTGTGCGGGTGACCGGCACGCAGAAGATCTTCACCGCCGGTAGCCTGCAGACCACCGAGCAGCCGCTGGACATGGCGGTCAACGGTCGCGGTTTCTTCCAGGTACTGCTGCCCGATGGCACGGTTTCCTACACCCGTGACGGCAGCTTCCATCTGAGCTCCGATGGCCAATTGGTGACCTCCAACGGCTATGCGCTGGAGCCGGCCATCGTGGTACCGCCGGAGACCCAGACCTTCACCGTGGGCGAGGACGGCACTGTCTCGGTGACCACCGTGGGCAATCCGCAGCCGCAGATCATCGGCAACCTGCAGACGGCCGACTTCATCAANCCGGCAGGTCTGCAGGCNATGGGCAGCAACCTGTTCCTGGAGACCGCNGCAAGCGGCGCGCCTCAGGTCAGCACGCCAGGCCTGAATGGTCTGGGTACGGTGCTGCAGAACACCCTGGAAAATTCCAACGTCAGCGTCGTCGAGGAACTGGTGAACATGATCACCACCCAACGCGCCTACGAGATGAATTCCAAGGTCATATCCACCGCCGACCAGATGCTGTCATTCGTTACGCAGCAGCTCTGATCGCGCGTTCGCCGTTGTATACGGGCACGCACGCCTTGTGCTGCTCGCAGTAGTTTCGATGGCCTGTCATGGCTTGAGGTGTTTATGAGCCGTTTGCTGATCGTTGTGTCGATGTCGTCCGCCCTGGCGCTGGCCGGATGTGTTGCTCCTGCGCCGAAACCGAATGACCCGTACTATGCNCCGGTGCTGCCTCGCACGCCGCTGCCAGCGGCGCAGAACAACGGCGCGATCTATCAGGCAGGCTTCGAGACCAATCTCTACGATGACCGCAAGGCCCATCGGGTCGGCGACATCATCACCATCACGCTCAATGAGCGTACTCAGGCCAGCAAGAACGCCTCGTCGCAGCTTTCGAAGGACAGCAGCGCCAACATCGGGCTTGGCTCGCTGTTCGGCGGAGCCGTCTCGATGGCCAATCCGTTGACCGGCAACTCGATGAGCCTGGGCGCCGAGTACGACGCGTCACGAGATACTTCCGGTTCTGGACAGGCCGGACAGAGCAACAGCCTGTCCGGTTCGATCACCGTGACCGTCTCCGAAGTGCTGCCCAACGGCATCCTCGCCGTGCGCGGCGAGAAGTGGATGACGCTCAATACCGGCGACGAACTGGTGCGCATTGCGGGCCTGGTTCGCGCNGACGATATCTCNACCGACAACACGGTNCCGTCTACCCGTATTGCCGATGCACGCATTACCTATTCGGGCACCGGCGCCTTTGCCGATGCGAGCCAGCCTGGCTGGCTAGACCGATTCTTCATGAGCCCGATGTGGCCCTTCTGACCGGAGCTGATGTCATGTGGAAAAAACTGCTTCTGCTCGCGGGTTTGCTCACGCTCTGTGCTGGCGCACAGGCCGAGCGTCTGAAGGATGTCGCGACCATCCATGGTGTTCGTAGNAACCAGCTGATCGGCTACGGCCTGGTTGTCGGCTTGAACGGNAGCGGTGACCAGACCACCCAGACGCCGTTCACCGTGCAGACCTTCAACAACATGCTGGCCCAGTTCGGCATCAAGGTGCCGGCCGGTGGCAACATTCAGCTGAAGAACGTCGCGGCGGTGTCGATTCATGCCGAACTGCCACCGTTCGCCAAGCCGGGACAGACCATCGACATCACCGTCTCGTCTATCGGTAACGCCAAGAGCCTGCGTGGCGGCAGCCTGTTGATGGCGCCGCTGAAGGGTATCGACGGCAACGTCTACGCCATCGCCCAGGGCAACCTGGTGGTAGGAGGCTTCGATGCCGGTGGCGCCGATGGCTCGCGGATCACCGTCAATTCGCCGTCGGCTGGCCGGATCCCGGGTGGCGCGACGGTCGAACGGCCGGTGCCGAGCGGCTTCAATCAGGGCAATACACTGACGCTGAATCTCAACCGTCCGGACTTCACCACGGCCAAGAACATCGTCGATCAGATCAACGACCTGCTAGGCCCGGGTGTAGCGCAGGCGCTCGACGGCGGCTCGATCAGCGTGACCGCGCCGCTGGATCCGAGTCAGCGCGTGGACTACCTGTCGATTCTGGAAAATCTCGAAGTAGAGGTTGGCCAGGCCGTGGCCAAGGTCATCATCAACTCGCGTACCGGAACGATCGTGATCGGCCAGAACGTGCGGGTGCAGCCTGCCGCCGTTACCCACGGCAGCCTGACCGTCACCATCAGCGAAGATCCACAGGTGAGCCAGCCGGAGCCCTTCTCGGATGGTCAGACCGTCGTCGTGCCCAACAGCAAGGTAAAAGCCGATCAGGAAGCCAAGCCGATGTTCAAGTTCGGCCCGGGTACCACGCTGGATGAGATCGTCCGGGCGGTGAATCAGGTGGGCGCTGCGCCCAGCGACCTGATGGCCATTCTTGAAGCACTGAAGCAGGCTGGCGCTCTGCAAGCCGACCTGATCGTGATCTAAGGGCAAGGATATGGAAAATCGTCTCGGAAGCGGAGCGCGCGGCCTCGACAGCGGCAGCTACAACGACCTCAATCGCCTCAGCCAGCTCAAGGTTGGCAAGGATCGGGACGGTGAGGAGAACGTGCGCAAGGTTGCGCAGGAGTTCGAGTCGTTGTTTCTCAACGAAATGCTCAAGTCGATGCGTTCGGCAACCGAAGTGCTGGCCAAGGACAACCCGCTGAACAGTCAGGCCAGCAAGCAGTACCAGGATATGTATGACCAGCAGCTGTCTGTCAGTCTTTCGAAGGAAGGCGGTGGCATCGGGCTGGCGGACGTACTGGTGCGCCAGTTGAGCAAGCAGACCGAAACCGCGACACGCAACAATCCGTTTGCCCAGGTTGCGCAGACCGAAGGGGCCGCATGGCCGAGCAAGCCGGCCGCTGCCGTCGAGTCCGCACGAGATGATTCCCGGTTGCTGAATCAGCGTCGTCTTGCGTTACCAGGCCGGGCGATCGAGCGGCAAGTGGCAGATGTATCGGCGACTGCGCAGAAACCTGCCGCAGAAGGTGCGCAGCCTCTGGTCGACCTCGATTGGAAACCCGCCACGGCGTTCGTGCCCCCCAAGGACAAGCCGTTGGTCGTCAACGGTGTCGAGAAAAGTGCGCCCAACGCGCCGAGCAAGACGCGGTTCAATTCGTCCGAGGAGTTCATCGCCACCATGCTGCCCATGGCAGAGAAGGCGGCCGAACGCCTGGGCATCGAGCCGCGTTTCCTGGTCGCACAAGCTGCGCTGGAGACCGGCTGGGGTAAATCCATGATCCGTCAGAAGGACGGCAGCAACAGCCACAACCTGTTCGGCATCAAGGCGACCGGGTGGAAAGGGGAGTCGGCTACCGTGATGACCACCGAGTACGTCAACGGTACGGCAACCCGCGAGAGAGCGGGCTTCCGCGCTTACGATTCGTTTGAGCAGAGCTTCGACGACTTCGTCAGCCTGCTGGAAAACAACGACCGTTATCGGACCGCCATTCAGGTGGCGAGCAATACCGGCGATTCGGAACGCTTCGTCAAGGAGCTGCAGAAAGCCGGCTACGCCACCGACCCACAATACGCGCGCAAGATCAGCCAGATCGCCCGCAAGATGCAGACTTACCAGACCGTTGCCGACGCGAATTCGGTGCCCGCCATGCGGACCAGAGGCTAAATCATGGCTGACCTATTGAGCATTGGCCTTTCCGGCCTGTCTGCCAGCAAAACCCAACTTTCCATCACCGGACACAACATCACGAACGTCAACACGCCTGGCTATAGCCGCCAGGATGCGAGCCAGGCGACACGCTCGCCGCAGTTCAGCGGTGCCGGTTACATTGGATCGGGTACCTCGCTGGTAGACGTGCGTCGCTCCTACAGCGAATTTCTCACCAGCCAGCTGCGTAGCAGTACATCGCTGAACAGTGATGTCGAGGCTTACAAAAGCCAGATCGATCAGCTCGATTCATTGCTGGCTGGCACCACCACCGGTATCACGCCTTCGCTGCAAAAGTTCTTCTCGGCCTTGCAGACAGCTGCCGAGGACCCGGCGAATATCCCGGCGCGTCAGCTGGTGCTGGCGGAGGCTGAGGGATTGGCGCGGCGTTTCAATACCGTATACGACCGACTTTCCGAGCAGAACAGTTTCACCAACAAGCAGATGTCCGCTGTCACCGATCAGGTNAATCGTCTGGCAGGCAGCATCGGTAGCCTCAANGAGGCTATTGCCATCGCCGCGGCCAACGGCAAGCAGCCGAACGATCTGCTCGACGCCCGTGACGAGGCTGTTCGGCAGTTATCGGGCTACATCGGCGTGACGGTTGTTCCTCAGGATGACAGTAGCTTCAACGTATTCATCGGCAGCGGCCAGCCGCTGGTCGTGGGCAGTACGGTAGCCAAGCTGGAGGTCGTGCCAGGGCAGGGCGACCCGAACCGTCATGAAGTGCAGTTCATCAGCGGTGGTTCGCGACAGGGCATTACCTCGCAGATCACCGGCGGTGAACTCGGGGGGCTGATTCGCTATCGCGAGGAAGTGCTGGATTCGACCATGAATTCCCTGGGGCGCCTTTCGCTGGCCGTCAGTGATCAGGTCAATACTCAGCTGGGGCAGGGGCTGGATCTGAAAGGACAGGTCGGTTCGGCACTTTTCGGTAACTACAACGAGCCCGCGTTGGCGAAGTTGCGCGTCAATGCATTTGCCGGGAACAGCAACGCGCAGCCAGTGCTGAACATCACAGACACCAGCGTGCTCACCACCAGCGATTATCTGATGGAGTATGACGCGAGCGGCCCCAAAGTTCGGCGGCTGAGCGACAACCAGCTGATGAACGTAACGGACACCACTCCGCCGACCGGTGTGCTGACGATCACCGACAAGGATGGAGTCGACCAGGGCTTCCAGGTCGTTCTCGGCAGTCCGGCGCCCGTTGCGGGTGACAAGTTCAGCCTGCAGCCTACGCGGCGTGGTGCTGCCGATATTACGGCGGTGCTAGACCAAGCGGACCAGCTTGCCTTTGCTGCTCCGGTGCGAGCTGAGGCGGGACTACAAAATAGTGGCACGGGGAAAATTACGCAGCCGGACCTTGTATCGGTGCTGGATGCTAGCAACCCTGAGCTTGCTGTAGATGCAAAGCAGGCAATGGAGGCTCTTCAGACCTACCTTGGCAATGGAAGATTGTTGGAATTCGGTGCTGCCGGCAACTTTTCATTGCCGGCTGGAGTTACCAGCGTGCCCGATCTAGCGGCAGGTGGCTTCAAGTCGGGGCAAACCAATAGCGTCAAGCTAGCATTCGAGACTGGCGGCTATAAGTATGAACTCAGTGTCCAGCTCAGCGGTACGCCAAACGCTGGAGATGACTTCACGCTTGATTTCAATCAGAGCGGCGTTTCGGATAACCGCAACGCATTGAAGCTGGTCGACTTGCAAAGCAAGCAGACTGTTGACGTTTCGCTAGACGCCGATGGGAATGTCATATCGGGCGTCAGCTTTACCGATGGCTACGGCGAACTGGTCGAGCGCGTCGGTACGCTGACGGCACAGGCACGGATGGATAGCGAGGCAACGGGCTCGATTCTCAAACAGGCCACGGACAACCGCGATTCACTCTCGGCTGTGAACCTGGACGAGGAAGCCGCCAACCTGATCAAGTTCGAGCAGTACTACAACGCTTCGGCTCAGATCATTCAAGTTGCCCGCTCCTTGTTCGATACATTGATCAGCTCCTTCAGGTAATAGGTCGCCTTATGCGCATTTCCACCCTGCAAGCATTCAATAACGGCGTCGCCGGACTGCAGCGCAACTACGCCAATGCGACCCGCACTCAGGAGCAGATCAGTACCGGCAATCGCATCCTCACGCCAGCCGACGACCCTGTTGCGTCGGTGCGTTTGCTCCAGCTGGACCAGCAGCAGAACGTGCTGAGTCAATACAACGCCAATCTCACCGCAGCGAAGAACAGCCTCACCCAAGAGGAGGTGACGCTCAACTCAGTCAATACCGTTCTGCAGCGAGTGCGAGAGCTTGCTGTACAGGCGGGCAACGGTGGTCTGAGTGCGGAAGACCGGAAGTCGATTGCAGCCGAGCTGACTGAACGCGAGGACGAGCTGCTGTCATTGATGAACACCCGCAACGCCCGCGGCGAGTACTTGTTCTCTGGCTTTCAGGGTAAGACTCAGCCGTTCGTGCGTGCAGGGGACGGTAGCTATAGCTATCAGGGAGATGAAGGACAGCGTAAGTTGCAGATTGCGAGCTCGCTCAGCATTCCGATTAGCGACAGTGGCAAATCCATTTTCGAAGCTGTCACTAACGCTGCCCGCTTGGGGGAGCCAAGCTCTAGCCTGGCGCCGCCAGGACCTGGGTCAAACCTGAAGTTCTCGCAAGCTCAGGTAACTGATGAGGTTGCGTTTGCAGACAGGAGTCCGCTGACGATCACTTTCAACGCGTCAGGCCCTGGTTTCGTTGTAACCGACAGCAACAATGTTGAGGTGGGTAAAGGGGTTTTGAATGACGATCCTGATATTGAAACCAAGGTGGTGGCGGGTGGCGTGACGCTTTTTATCAGTGGTACCCCGACGGCAGGTGAAGCAGTAACTATTCCTGAGAGCGGCAATGCTAAACAAGGTATCCTCGAAACCATCGCCGGGTTACGCAAAGCGCTTAATAGTTCTACCTCTACTGGCTCCGATATCCGCGACGCCGTGGCAGTAAGTCTCACCAACCTTGACCACGGCATGATCAGCGTCGACGCCGCTCGCGGCAACATCGGCGCGCGTCTGAACGTGATCGAAACAACGCAGACCGACAACGAGGACGTGGCTCTGGTTAACAAATCGGTCCAGGCCGAGCTGCGTGAGCTGGACTACGCAGAGGCGCTGTCCCGGCTNTCGTTCCAGACCGTCATCCTTGAGGCTACGCAGCAGAGCTATGTAAAGATCAGCGGCCTGAANCTGTTCAACGCCATGCGCTGAGCTTGACGAGGTTCGCAAATATGCAACCTCGTTTTTGACATCAGCTGGCAGGCGANTAGATTGGCTGACGCGGAGCAGGAAGTCCCGCGAACGAATACTTTGGTTTTCATAAGGACGTGATTATGCGTAAAGCTATTCTTGCCGTTGCGGCATTCGCCGTACTCTCCGGCTTTTCTTTCGGTGGCTATGCCGCCACTCAGGCACAACCNGCNCCGACAGCTGTGGCTGTCGCCCCGGCCCCAGTGAACCTCAATGCTGCCGATGCTGAGACGCTTTCCCGTGAGCTGAGAGGCATCGGTGAAACCAAGGCAAAAGCAATCATCGCTTATCGGGAAGAGCATGGCCCGTTCAGCTCGGTAGATGAGCTGCTCGAGGTAAAAGGCATCGGCTCGGCGACCCTCGACAAGATTCGTGGGCAGCTCAGCATTCAGTAAGGTTTTGGAGGTCGATCGCAATGATCGACCTCTTTTTTGGTTCTCACGTGGGATGTTCTTCCCTCAATTCCTAGCCCCCGGAAGTTCGAACGCCCTGTGTCGTCGTTAGTCAAAGTGCTTGTAAAGGCATTGACAATCCGCGGTTATGCACATTCGGAATAGATCGCGGCGTGTCCTACAGGCATGTTTCAATACAATTTCAGCATGATCGTAACCTATTGATTCTTAAGGCCTTAAGCGGCTGGATAAAAAAACACCGATCTGTTGGGCGGCCCCGTAAACAGGGCCTTAGCGGCAACCATCCATAAACTGTTCACAAGGTTATCCACAGCTTCGGTGGATAACATTCACGAGGTCAGGGATGACGCAGGCTGGAGGCAACCCAGATGAAGGCTCCCTGGAATTTCATCCGATATTTTCCGCTCGCGCAGCGTCTGATCAAACGCGGAAAGATCCCCGCGTTACTCTTTGCGGTGGCTCGCAAATCCTCTTCGAAAAGAGGGCTGTTCAAAGGATTGCGAGAAGATCTGGCACTTTTACAGGCGCTTTGCGTAGCTTGGTGGCGTGGCGAGTACCGGGCCATCAGTCCTAATGCATTGATAGCTGTGGTGGCCGGCNTGCTCTACTTCCTGTCGCCAATCGACGCCATCCCGGATTGGCTGCCTGGTCTTGGGTTCGTCGACGATCTGGCTGTGCTGGGCTGGGTAATGCGCAAGTGGTCTGGTGAGTTGGAGGCGTTCAAGGTCTGGAGGCAGGCCCAGACTGCGGATCGGCAGGCATCGCTTCAACGCTTGCCTGCGTTGGACGAACCGAAGGCCGGCGGCCAGCCGAGCTGATAGCAGCGGCGTGTGTAGCGCCGCCGTTTGTCGGTGCCGGATGAGCATTTGCGGTCTCTATCCCGATTCACTAACGCATGCGGCAGGTTGGTAGCTTCAAGGAGCGGCAAGGGCTGTTAAGATTCCGCATCTGATCGAAGACGCCTGGGGAAAATACGGATGAATGTACAGGTCATCATGCGTGACGGCTCGCCGGAATACGCCGTACTGCCGTGGGACGAGTACCAGGCGCTTTTGAATGCGGTCGGTGTCAAATCGGCCGTTGCCACTGATGTCGCACCCAGTGGCGCTCAGTCACGTCCGTCCCTGGTCGAGCTGAGCGCTCTGCGTGAGGCCAAGGGGCTTTCACAAGAGGCGTTGGCGCGCGCTGTGGGGATCAGTCCAGCCTACCTGGGGCTGATCGAGGCGGGAGAGCGCGAACCCGATGCTGCGATTCGTCGAGCACTGGCACGTGCGTTGGAAATTGCCGGCTGGGAGGGCGACGCTTGACGTCAGTATCCATCAGCCGGCACCACTGGCAGGCGCTGCTTGCCGAACTGGATGCCGCTCGCCGGCAGAGACATCTGGTGACCTACCGTGCGCTGGTCGAGCGGCTCCAGTTGCCCACACCCGCCATGCGAACCCTTACCGCCGCGCTGGAGCACCTCGCTGCGCTGGACGCCCGCTCGGAGCGCCCGTTGCGCAGCGCACTGGTCATCAGTCAGGGTGCTAGTCGTTTGCCCCGCACGGGCTTTTTCGAGTGTGCTGCGCGGTTGGGACGCTTCTCGGGGCCGGCGGACGGTGCCGCCGCTGCATCCTGGCATGCGGGAGAAGTGGCGCGCGTTTTCGAGTTCGTTTATTCGGAGGAACTCTGATGCTGGGCAGGCTGCGTGCAAGGCTCGGTTATTTAACTGCCCGCAAATTGATGACGTCGCACTACGCGGTTCAGCAGCCGAAGATCTGGCGTTGGATGGAAGGGCAATTCGCGCGGATGGCGGCGCTGGGCGACGTGTCGGCGCAGAGTTTCTACGGTCATATCCTGTATTTCCGCGGGCGCGGCTATGGTGCCAAGCTGGAAGGCGTTCGCCTTCTAAGGCTGGCGGCCAAGGCGGGAGATGTGAAAGCGGCATATCAGATGGGCGTCATCAGCCTCAGCGAAGATGCCTCCCACGGCCCGGATGGCAGTGAGGCGGCGCGCTGGTGGTCCCAGGCGGCCGAGGCAGGGCATCCACTGGCGGCGGTTCGCCTCGAGCAACTGTATCGTGCCGGCGGCCACGGCCTGGCCGCAGACCCCCAGCAGGCAGATCGTTACAAGGCGAAGGCGGAGCAACTGGGGTTGTAGGCATCCTGCGTTGGCTGCCCTGCATCGATCAGGTGGAAGCTCGGGCCGTTCACCTGTTTGGCAAAGCGCTTGGCCTCCGAAGCAAGGGCGGCGAGCCTGCCTGCATCCAGGCGGTCAGTGTGCTCCGGGTGCACGCTGACGATCCCGATCGAGAGTGACAGCAGGGCATAGCGCTGTACGCCCGTCACGGCTGGTGGAAATAAAGCAGCCGGCCGCGAGGTGTTCTGGCTGGTAGAAGGCGCTGCTGCGAAGCGCGAAGGCGCTGTGCAAGTCGGCAATGCGCTGCTCCCAGTCGTGACCGCTCAGCACCAGCATGAAATCATCCCCGCCAATATGGCCGACGAAATCCATCTGTGGGTCGACCCGGTCGTTCAGACATTGGGCCAGGCACAGCAGCACTTCATCGCCTTTGGCGTAGCCATACAGATCGTTGAAAGGTTTGAAGTTGTCGATGTCGACGTAACAGACCATCGCCCTACGTCGCTGTAGCAGCAGGCGGGTCAGGCACTGCTGGATAGGCACGTTGCCCGGCAACAGTGTCAGGGGATTGGCGTGGCGCGCCTGCTGAATCTTCAGTTCGGTTATCAACCTCAGAACATCGATGACGCGGCCCAGACCGAGGTATTGACCGGCCTGTGTGATGACGAAGTCTTCCTCGATTCTTTGGCGCGCCCGGCTGGTGAGCAAGCGGCTGACCTGTTGCAACGACTGGTCGAGCTCGACGGCGAGGAAATCCGTGCTCATCAGGCGGCTAAGCGGTTTGCGTGCCAGCAGATCGGTGGCGTAGGGCTTGAGCAGCGCGTCGGAAATGAGATTGCGGTGAAGTATGCCGACCGGCCTGGCGTCGACGTCCAAAACTGCGATCGAGTTCAGGGCTGGCTGCAGTCGAAACGCCTCGAGCATTTCAGCGACCGGACGTTCTGCGGACATGGCGGGTTGTCGGATAAGCAGTCCGGACAGGTTGCCGGACTCCTCGCCCAAGACCGCCTGCTGGGCCTCCGGGGGGGGCAGGACCTCGTCGATGTCCTGGGCAGGCAACTCCAGCGGACGTCCGAGCAGATAGCCCTGCACCAGATCGATACCCATGCCGGCCAGCACCGCCAGTTCCTCGCGCAGTTCGATACCTTCGGCGATGACGTGGGCACGCGATGCGCGGGCGATCTTCAGGATGGATTCGACGAACTCGCGCTTCACGGGGTCGAGATGGATGCCGTCGATGAAATAGCGGTCGATCTTCACATAGTCNGGTCGCAGCTCGGACCACAGGCGCAAACTCGAATATCCGGCACCAAGGTCGTCGAGCGCTATGCTGAAGCCCATCGAGCGATAGTGATGAAGCGCCTTGTCCAGCAGCTCGAGATCGTCGGCCGGTGCCTGCTCGGTCAGCTCGATGACCACGTTGTCCGCGGAAATGCCATAGGTGTGCAGCAGCTCGAGCGTGCGCCCGGGCTTGTGGGTCGCGTCAAGTAGCGTTTCCGGTGAGGCGTTGAGAAAGAGCTTGCCGCGTAGCGCCCCCTGGCTGTAACGCCGGCACGCTGTTTCGCGGCAGGTCATCTCCAGTTCGTTAAGCCGGCCGGCGTGGCGTGCTGTGGCGAGCAAATTGATCGGGGAGTGCAGCGGGCCGTTGGATGGTCCACGGCTGAGTGCTTCATAACCGAGAATGCGTCGCTCCGAAAGCGAGACGATGGGTTGGAACAGGGTGGTGATGTCGCCGTGAGCAAGGATNTGTCCCAGCGTGCTCAACTGCTCGGTGACTGTCATGGAGGTCTCTGGGTGTGAAAAGAAAAGGGCCGCAGCGCGGCCCTTTCATTTCACGATGTCGTGATGTCAATTTGATGACATCGCGGCGTTCCACTCGATTCAGTGCTTGGCCATCGCCGAGCTGAGACCGAGGTAATCGAGCAGAATGCGCCCGCTCTCGGAGAGGTAGGCATCATCTTCCGGCTTTGGTTTGTCCGCTTCCGCGTGAGGCGTGTTTTCGTCTTCCTTCTCCAGCTTTGCCAGTGGCTCCTCACCTTTGGCCAGGCGCAATGCATTCTCCAAGGCCAGCTGACGCTTCTCGATATCGGCCTGTTGTGCACGCCGCTTTTCTTCATTGAGGCTGACGGTGGTTTCGTGCATCAGCTCCTGGGCAAGCGCCAGACGATCGCGGGTGAAGACGAAGTCCGGGTTCTCGCCGGTGCGTGCTTCGTGGCGTGCCTTCAGCTCGGCGAGGAACGGCTTGAACGGGTTCATGTCCGGATTGATCGCCGCGCGGATGCTGTCCCAAGGCAGCGCTTCCGGCAGCGCACTCTCACCGATTTCCTTGGTGTCGACATCGGCAGGGTAGCTGATGTCGGGAATCACACCCTGATGCTGAGTGCTCTGCCCGGATACGCGGTAAAACTTGGCCAGGGTCAGTTTCAGCTCACCATGGTTGAGAGGCTGGATCGTCTGCACGGTGCCCTTGCCGAAGGTCTGGCCACCGAGGATTAAGGCCCGGTGGTAGTCCTGCATCGCGCCGGCGAAGATCTCCGAGGCCGATGCCGAAAGACGGTTGACGAGGACGGCCAGCGGCCCCTTGTACAGCGCGCCGGTCTGTTCATCGGCAAGCACGTCTACGCGGCCATCGCTGTTGCGTACCAGCACAGTCGGACCCTGATCGATGAATAGGCCGGTGAGCTCGGTGGCCTCTTGCAGTGAGCCGCCGCCGTTGTTGCGCAGGTCGATGACCACGCCGTCGACTTTCTCTGCTTCCAGTTCGGAGAGCAGTTTTTTAACGTCACGCGTGGTGCTCTTGTAGTTCTGGTCCCCGGCGCGCAGTGCCTTGAAGTCGAGGTAGAACGCCGGAATTTCGATCACGCCGAGCTTGAAGTTCTGCCCCTGGTGTTCCAGGTTCAGCACCGACTTCTTCGCTGCCTGCTCCTCAAGCTTCACCGCTTCGCGGGTAATGGCGACGACCTTGCTGCTCTGGTCATTCGGCGCATTGCTCGCCGGGATGACTTCCAGGCGTACGACCGAACCCTTCGGGCCGCGGATAAGCTTGACCACCTCATCCAGACGCCAGCCGATGACGTCGACCATCTCATCGTTGGCCTGGCCGACGCCGACAATCTTGTCCGCTGGCGCCAGCTGCTTGCTCTTCTCCGCCGGGCCGGCCGGCACCAGGCGTACGATCTTCACGTGCTCGTTGTCACTCTGCAGCACCGCGCCAATGCCCTCGAGCGACAGGCTCATGTTGATGTCGAAATTCTCCGCGCTGTCCGGCGACAGGTATTGGGTGTGCGGATCGTAGGTCTGCGCGAAGGCGTTGATGTAGGNCTGGAAAACGTCCTCGCCACGGGTCTGGTTCAGGCGCGATAGCTGNTTCTTGTAGCGTTTGGTCAGCAGTTCCTCGATGGCCTTCGGCTCCTTGCCGGCGATCTTCAGACGCAATACCTCGTCCTTTACCCGCTTGCGCCACAGGTCATCCAGCTCTGCGGTGTCCTTGGCCCAGGCGGCCTTCTCACGGTCGACCAGCAGCTCCTCGTCGACGCTGAAGTCGAAGCTGTCGACGCCCTTGTCGAGCAGGCTCAGGGCGTAGTTCAACCGGTTCTGCAAGCGCTCGAGATGACGGGAGTAGATGATGAANCCNGGTTCGAGATTGCCGCCCTTGAGGAAGTCGTCGAACTGGTTGCGCCACTTGCCGAACTCTTCGAGGTCGGATGCCAGGAAATAGCTGCGCGAGGGATCGAGCATCTGGATGTAGCTGTCGAAGATCTTTGCCGAACGCGCGTCGTTCAGCGGCGGCTTGTTGTAGTGATGGCGCTTGAGCAGTTCGACGACGTTCAGGCTGGCTATGACCTGGTCACGATCGGGTTGCAGGTAGTCCCAGTTCTCCGGCGTGCTGACGGCTTTGGCCATCGCCAGGGAAGCGTGAAGGCCGAAAAGGACGGCGAGAACAGTGCAGGTCAGCGTACGTTTCATGGCTTGGGGGCGACGTAAGGCTAGGGAATAACGCATATTAGGCCATCTAAAGTAGGCGCCGGTTCGGTTTTCCGTCCGGCGGTGGAAAGCACAAGCCCGATGGTTGAGGTGGTCAAAGAAGGCCAGCGAGCGATCAGTTGGGTGGGCATAGATAGGAACCACTATGGAGGCAGCATGAAGGCATTGCAAGGTATCGAGGGGCATCTGGAGTGGGCCGAGCGACCGGCTCCGGCGTGCGGCGATGGCGAAATCCGTATCCGTGTGGCTGCTGCCGGGCTGAACCGTGCGGACCTGCTGCAGCGAGGCGGACACTANCCGCCGCCGGCAGGTGTCACCGACATCCTGGGGCTGGAATGCGCAGGNGTGGTCGCCGAGGTCAGTGGGCGCAGCCGCTGGAAGGTGGGTGATCGCGTGTGCACGCTGCTGGCTGGTGGTGGCATGGCCGAGGAGGTGGTGGTCGATGCCCGTCATGCGCTGCCGGCCCCGGAGGGCATGTCGCTGCATGAAGCTGCGGTTATCCCGGAGGTATATGCCACGGCCTGGCTCAATCTCTATCGCCTGGGCGCTTTACTGGCCGGCGACAAGGTGCTGCTGCACGCTGGCGCCAGTGGTGTTGGCTCGGCGGCGATCCAGTTGTGCAAGGCTTTCGGCAATCCCTGCTGGGTCAGTGTCGGCTCGGCCGAGCGGCTGGCCTACTGTGAGTCGCTCGGTGCTCAGGGTGGTGTGCTGCGTGGTGACTCGCTCGAAGCGCTACGCGATTTTGGTCCGTTCGACATGATCCTCGACCCGGTCGGTGCCAAGTACGCCGCATTGAATATGCAGCTGCTGGCGATGGATGGGCGTTGGGTGATGATCGGCTTGATGGGCGGACGCAAGGCCGAGATGGATCTGGCTGGTTTGCTGGCCAAGCGCATCCAGTTGATCGGCTCGACCCTGCGCAGCCGCGACGCCGATTACAAGGCCGGGCTGCTGGCGGAAATGGAAGAGAAGGTCTGGCCGCTGTTCNCCCAGGGCAAGCTTTCGCCGCGTCTGGAGCGAACCTTTGCCATCNGTGATGTGGAGGCTGCATTCGAAACGCTGGCCAGCAACACCGTGTCCGGCAAGGTGGCCCTGGTGATCGATAGCGCGCTTTCCTGATCCGCATCGTCCTGATGTGGACGGAGCCAGATTTCGCTTTGCCTTGATGGATCGAGCAGGTTTGCAGTGCTGCAGACCTGCCCGGTGCGGTTCAAGGCAACTGGCTGCTGGCGTAGAACGCGGTCAGTACCTTGACCAGATGCGCCAGGTCCTGGCTACCCGCAAGCTCGCGGATCGAGTGCATGGCGAAGGTCGGCAGGCCGATGTCGACGGTACGCACACCCAGCTGACTGGCCGTGATCGGGCCGATNGTGGAGCCNCAACCCATGTCGCTGCGGGTGACGAAACTCTGCACCGGCACTTCGTTTTCCAGGCAGAGATGGCGGAAGAAGCCGGCAGTTTCGCTGCTGGTGGCGTAGCGCTGGTTGTTGTTCACCTTGATCACTGGACCAGCGTTGAGCTTCGGCCCGTGATTGCCGTCGTGCTTGTCGGCGTAGTTCGGGTGCACCGCGTGGGCATTGTCGGCGGAAATCAGCAGGGAATGGCTGATGGCGCGCTGGAAGTCGTCCTCATCCGGCAGCACGCGACGCAAGACATGCTCCAGGAAAGGGCCATCCGCGCCGCACAGCGAAGTGGAGCCGACTTCCTCGTGATCGGTGCAGACCAGTACGCAGGTGTGCTCGGGTTCGGCGTTCAGCAAGGCCTGCAAGCCCGCAAAGCACGAGAGCAGATTGTCCAGACGCGCGCCGGCGATGAAGTCACCGTGCAGGCCGATGACCGCGGCGCTCTGGGTGTCGTAGAAGCTCAGTTCGAAGTCCAGCACCACGTCGGCGACCAGGCCATGTTCACGGCCGAGTTGATCGGCGAGCAGTGCGCGGAAGTCCGGGCTTTCCTGGCTGGCGATCTGGGCCAGAATCGGCGGTAGCTCGTTCTGCGCGTTGATGGCCCAGCCCTGATTGGCTTCCCGATTGAGGTGGATCGCCAGGTTCGGAATCGTCGCGATCGGAACCTTGAAGTCGATCAGCTGGCTTTCGATGCGGCCATCACGGCTGTAGGTGACACGGCCGGCCAGCGACAGATCGCGGTCGAACCAAGGGGCGAGCAGGGCACCGCCATACACCTCGACACCCAGCTGCCAGAAGCCCTGGCGCTGCAGCTCCGGCTGCGGCTTGACCCGCAGGCACGGGCTGTCGGTATGGGCGCCGACCAGCCTCAGGCCATGCTCGACGAGCGACTTACTGCCCAGTTGAAAGGCGATGATGGCCGAGTCATTGCGGGTAACGTAATAACGCCCGCCAGCCTCGGTATGCCAGGCCTCGCGTTCGTCCAGCTCGCGGTAGCCAGCGGCCTGCAGTGCTTGGGCGAGATTCTGGGTGGCATGGAAGGGGGTAGGCGAGGCCTGCAAGTAGTCGATCAGGCCTTGGTTGAGAGCTTTGCGCATTTCGGACTCCGGACTGCAAGCATCGAAGTCTATCCCATTGCAATGTGCGGCAGCAGTCCTTTACGGGCTTGGGACTCAGTGGCGTCGAGCGATTACTTCGAACAGGTGCCAGTGCTTGCTGTGACCTACCGCGGTCTTGCCGTCGAACTCGAACTCGTTGAGCTCCACTAGCGTCCAGCTTTCGAATTTCCGTAGCAACCGCTCGCGACCGTGAATGGTGTAGCCCTTCGCCGCCCAGCTATCGTGCGGCCCGAAGAAGTGGCCGGCGAACACGCCGCCCGGGCATAGGCATTGGGTTATCCGTGCCCAGAAATCGTTGAATGCTTCCGGCTTGCAGAATGGCAGCGCGAAGCTTGCGTTCACTAGATCAGCGATCGGTAGCGGCGTCTCGTTCTCGAATGGCTGGCACCGAGTGGTGAGCCTACCTGACAAGCTGGGGTCGGCCTGCACGCGCAGGACTTCCAGAGCATCTGCAGACTGGTCTACAGCGACCACCTTCCAGCCAGCACGCAGCAGAGCCAGACTATCGCGTCCGGCGCCGCACCCCAGGTCCAGAGCCTGGCCAGGGGAGGCGCTCCATAGGTCGAGCGCCTTGCGAAGTGTTGGGTGCGCTGGTGCGCCCTGGGTCGCTTCGAGAAAACGCTCCATCAGAGCGGGGCCGGGCACTCGAAGCGCAGTCGCTCGCCGGTTTGCGGATGAGTCAGTGCGAGCATGCTGGCGTGTAGGCACAGCCGTTCGTGGGCTTTCAGTGCCTGCTCATGTGCGTATAAGCGATCGCCGAGTAGTGGGTGCCCGATCGACTGCATATGTACTCGCAATTGGTGAGAGCGGCCGGTGATAGGTGTCAGCTCGACGCGGCTGTAATCGCCGCAGCGTTCGAGCACGCGCCAGAAAGTCAGGGCATGCTTGCCCAGTTCATGATCGACCACGTGACGTGGTTTGGTCGGCGGATCGTAGCGAAGTGGCAGGTCGATGCTGCCGCTGTCCTGTTCCGGCTCGCCCCAGCACAGTGCGGTGTAGGCCTTTTCGGTTTCACGATCATGGAACTGACGAGACAGCTCA
>JGI25319J35699_1000641_pt1 | contig 18301 bp, 20 predicted proteins | sample AutmiccommuBRH17_FD_35699 | JGI IMG/M metagenome (IMG submission 35699) | reverse complement strand
GCTTCTCGGCTTCGTGGTGCAAATCTGAAGACTTAAAGAGGCTCACGCGAAGGCGCGAAGAAGCGAAGATGGCAGAAAATGCGGGTTTTGAAGACATCGAAAAGAGATCAGACGGAAGTACCGAATCCGGCTTTCAAATACATAACTTCGCGCCTTCGCGTCTTCGCGTGAGACCTCAGTTATCACTCAATCAGTTGCTTCTTGCTGAAAGCTGATAGCTGAACGCTTACAAAATTTCGACGATTTGAACAGAAAACAGAGAGGCAGGAAATGGGGAAGAGACTGCGGCTTACTCCTTCGAAGAACTGGTCTCTTTGGCCAGTTCTTCAGGGCTCATGGTCCAGAACGGGGTACCGTCTTTTGTCAGGCGAACCTTGAATTCGAAATTTTCCCCCTGCTTGATTTTTGCAGCCATAAAAACATCCTCTCCCTCTATTGTGGCCCAGCTGCCGGAAATTTTCGTTTTGATATCTTTTCTAATGCCGGTTTTTTCCGGGTCGGCATAGTCCCAAGGGCATATATGAACGAGAATTTCATCGCCACCCTCATCAAAAACCAATGCCGTTCCCGGCGCCATTCCGGGAAGAGGGGTTACCTTGGTGAACTTCACCACTTTTCCCTTGAAGGAGTCTCTTTCTTTGTAGTTGTAAAGGCTGTTGTAGGCAGAATCCTTTTCCCAGCCCGTGTAGGAAGCCGATTCTGCGCTTTCGGCCACAAGCGACAACAAGAAAATTCCTGTTACCGAGATAACTATATAAAAAACTATAGAATTAGGGAGTTTCATTTTGTTTTCATCCTCAGCCTGAATAATATAACAATCTCCTCATTCCGTACAAGAAAGACAGTAAAGAGTCAACATCCCCATGCAAGACGAGATAATCACTATATTCGGCTCTGTCTGAAAAAATCTTCAAGGAAACATTTTCTCCAGCCCTCGGTCTGTCGCAGCTGTTTTACTTCATGAGTTTTTTTGGAATGAAGCATTTTGACGAGCATTTTAAGCTCGGAGGTATTGCCGACCAGGCCCGGCGCAATGCCGAGCAGATCGGCTTTGAGAGTGATCAGCTTGTTGAGTTTTTCCAAGGATTCACGATCGGTTGCGCTGAGCCGTGCCGGGCGTTGAAGCGCCGGAAAACTGTCCTCAGGCTGCTTGAGAGTCGTTTCGATGACTTCAATAATGTTATCGCCGTATTTGTTGACGGCGTTTTCTGAAATTTCGAGTCCGTTCTTGAGTTCAGGCAGCGATATTGGTTTTTTTCTCGCTAGTTCAAGAAGGGCCGTGTCCTTGACGATATGTCCTCGAGGGCGGTCCAATTTTCTGGCCATGCCATCGCGCCAGGTTGTCAGGTTCATGAGGATTGCCAGGCCTGAACGATCGAGGGTGCCATTGTTGCGGATTCTCAGATATCTTTCGTCGGCTGGGGTGCCCGAGTAGGTGGCGGGATTATTCAGAAGGTTCAGGTCCTCCTGCAGCCAGGACTTGATTTTCGGTCCGATGATCCGGGAAAGCAGAAGAACCCGTACGGCCCGCAGATAACGCACATCGTCGAGAGCATAGCTGACTTGTTCTTCGGTTAATGGACGTTGCAGCCAGTTGGTACGGGTTTCCTCCTTGGCCAGATCGATGTCGAGAAGCTCTTTCACCAGGTTGCCCAGGGAAAGAGTCGCAGGCAGGTTGGAAAAGCCTGCGGCCAGCCTCGTATCGAAAATGTTCTGAGGCGTAGCCCCGGTGGCTCTCTGCAGAATAGCCAGATCCTGAGGGGCATCGTGGAGAATCTTGACAACGCCCCGATCGGAGAGCAGCTGGCCGAGTGCCTTGAGATTTTTTATGGCGATGGGATCGATCAGATAACAGTTTTCATCCGACAACGCTATTTGAATGAGGCCAAGCTGTGGATAGTAGGTACGCTCCCAAACAAACTCGGTATCCAGTGCGACAGCATCCGTTTGTTTTGCCCTGCGTACAAGAATCTCCAGTTCTGCCTCGGTTTGAATAAGAGTGTTGAGTTGTTCCATGGTATCGATTGTTTGGATTTATAATGTTGGCGGAATAGCATCGTATGGCTTCCACTCTTCTTCGTGGATCCATGGCATAAAAAGACACAATGGAAAAGAAAAAACAAGAGATATTCTTCTTTTAAGGTGTTTATTTGCGCCGATATCCGTATTATTGTCAGGTAAACCGCAGCAAGATACATGTCATCTGTTTGGAGGGGGCAATGCCACTTTATATTCTTAAACGGGTTCTTTTGATGATACCCACCCTCTTCGGGGTGATGTTGATCACCTTTGCCATCACCCAGTTCGTTCCCGGCGGTCCGGTCGAGAAGATGATCGCCGAGATCCAGGGATTCAGCAAGGGCGGCGGAGAGGTGCGGATGGAAGCGAGCGGCGTGTATCGTGGCAATTCGGGTCTTGACGATGAGAAGATAACACAACTGAAAAAGCTCTACGGTTTCGATCGACCGCCGGTTGAACGGTTTTTCACCATGATGAAAAACTATCTCGTCTTTGATTTCGGCACTTCATATTATTATCACCGGAGCGTCGCCGATCTTGTCATTTCGCGGATGCCGGTTTCGATGTCGCTGGGGCTGTGGAGTTTTATCATAGTGTATGGAGTCTGCATTCCTTTAGGCATTAAAAAGGCGGTCAAGGACGGTTCGCGGTTTGATGTCATCTCTTCCACTGTCATTCTGGTCGGTTACGCTATTCCAGGGTTTGTCCTTGGGGTGGTGCTGGTGGTTTTGTTCGGCGGCGGCAGTTTCTGGTCGATTTTTCCCCTGCGCGGGCTCGTATCCGATAATTGGGCCGAACTGAGTCTGACGATGAAAGTGCTCGACTATCTCTGGCATATGGTGCTCCCCGTTACCGCCGGTGCAGTCGGCAGCCTTGCCGTCATGACCATGCTTACCAAGAACTCCTTTCTTGAGGAAATTCGTAAACAATATGTGCTGACGGCCCGGGCGAAGGGACTGACGGAGCAGCAGGTCCTGTACAAGCACGTGTTCAGAAACGGCATCATTCCAATTATCACCGGTTTCCCCGGATATTTTATTGCCTCCTTTTTTACCGGAAGTCTTCTCATTGAAACGATTTTTTCCCTTCAGGGGATGGGGTTGCTCGCATATGAATCGGTTTTGAACCGGGATTACCCCGTGGTGCTCGGGACACTCTATTTTTTCACCTTGATCGGTCTGATCTCACGACTGCTCTCCGACCTCAGTTATGTGGTTGTGGATCCCCGGATCAGCTTTGAGGGGATAAATGGATAGTTCCCGGCCTCCCAAAGAAAAGCTCAAATCCGCCGTAGCCAAACGCAGGGCGAGAACCTGGCAGCGCTTCAAGCGCAACAGGCGGGGATACTACAGTTTTCTGATATTTAGCGTCCTCTTTCTCCTCAGTTTGATGGCCGAAGTTATCAGTAACGACAAGCCCCTCCTGGTTCGGTACGAGGGTGGATTGTATTTTCCGGTTCTTTTCGATTATCCGGAAACCACCTTCGGCGGCGATTTCGAGACAACGACCGATTATAAGGATCCGTACATTCGGCAAAAGCTCGAACAGTCTGGAAACCTGATACTCTTTCCTTTCAACACCTTCAGCTACAACACCATCAATCTGGAGATATCCGGTCCGGTTCCGTCGCCTCCCTCTTCGGCAAACCTCTTCGGTACGGACGATCGGGGCAGGGATGTGATGGCAAGGATTATTTACGGCTTCAGGCTGAGTGTCCTTTTCGGGCTGGCTCTTACCTTGATCGGGACCACCGTTGGAATTCTCGCCGGTGCCGTTCAGGGGTATTTCGGTGGCAGGACGGATCTTGCCATGCAAAGATGCATTGAAATATGGGGCTCCATGCCGGAACTCTATCTGCTGATCATATTCGCCTCGATTTTTCAGCCTAGCTTTCTCCTTCTTCTTCTCCTGCTTTCGCTTTTCAGCTGGATGGGCTTGTCGGATTATGTGCGGGCGGAATTTCTGCGGGGAAGAAACCTCGACTATGTGAAAGCGGCAAAGGCTCTGGGCGTCGGCAACGTTACCATCATGTGGCGTCATCTGCTGCCAAACGGCATGNCCCCGGTCATTACCTTTCTGCCTTTTCGTGTTTCAACGGCGATACTGGCTCTTACCAGTCTCGATTTTCTCGGTCTCGGCGTCCCGCCTTCCACTCCCAGTCTGGGGGAGCTGCTTGCCCAGGGCAAGGCAAATATCGAAGCATGGTGGCTTTCCCTGTCGGCCTTTTCTGTTCTTGTCGGAACTCTGGTACTGCTTATCTTTATCGGAGAGGCGCTTCGGGAAACTTTCGATCCTCGGAAAAACTGAAGATGAGTGGGGTGTCCCGGCAAGAAAAAGAATTGCCGGGCAAGCCATTGATCCCTGGATTTTCGCTCGGCGAAGCATTGACTTCTCAAATGGCAAAGAATATGGTAAGGCTCAACTCCATGAAAATACTATTGTACCTTGGTTGAGCGATAAGGACGTCCACTGTATGCAGAGTAATTTTATAACCCGCCTGGGCGACACCGGACTCTATGTGTTGACGGATCTCGGCAAGATGACGCTTTTTCTTCTGAAGGCCTTGCGGGGGATATTCAGGCACCCTTTCCGATTCGGAGAACTGGTCCGTCAGGTTCACTTTATCGGTTTCGGCTCCCTGGCAGTCATCTTTTTTACCGCAGCATCGACCGGGATGGTGCTCGGTTTGCAAGGTTACTATTCACTCAATAAATTCGGGGCGGAAGGGATGCTCGGCTCCGCGGTCTCGCTGACGCTTATTATGGAGCTCGGGCCTGTGCTTACTGCCCTGATGGTTGCCGGACGGGCCGGTTCGGCTATGTGTGCCGAAATCGGCATCATGCGAATCTCCGAGCAGATAGACGCCCTGGACTGCATGGCCATCGATCCGTTTCGCTACTTGATAACGCCCAAGTTTCTGGCGATGATTATCTCCGTACCGCTGTTGACAGCGGTCTTCGATGTGGTGGGAATCGCCGGCGGCTATGTGGCCGGAGTCGGACTCATGGATGTGAACTCCGGCAGCTTTATTTACGGAATGAAGACCAGCGTTACCAATCATGATATCAACCTTGGCATAATCAAGTCCTTTGTTTTTGCCCTGCTGGTAGTCTGGATCTGTTGCGGGCGCGGGTATTTTGTCCAGGAGATTCGCGGCGCAGGCTTCGGGGCCGAAAGCGTCAGCCGGGTAACGACTCAGGCTGTCGTGTTCTCGTCGATTTCCGTCCTGGTCTTCGATTATCTCCTGACAGCGGTGATTCTGTGATGACACCAGCCATCGAGTTCAAAAATGTCGTCAAGACCTTTGTCAAGGGCAACGGTGGGATACAAGCTGTTCTCGATGGGGTTTCGTTCTCGATTCCGGCCGGTAAAACAACGGTAATCGCCGGGGGCAGCGGTCAGGGAAAAAGCGTCACCTTGAAGCTTGTTCTCGGGCTGATGCAGCCGGATTCCGGTCAGGTGCTCGTTCACGGCCAGGATGTGACCCGGGCCAAAGGCAAAAAGCTCGAGCAGCTTCGCACCCAGTTTGGCGTGTTGTTCCAGGGATCGGCGCTTTTTGATTCCCTCACTGTTTTTGAAAACGTCGCCTTGCCGCTTAGGGAAAGGACCGGCAGGACGGAGCCCGAGATTCGGCAGCAGGTGGGAAAAACCCTTGCCCAGTTAGAACTCACCGGGCATGAAGATAAATATCCTGCTCAACTGAGTGGCGGGATGAAGAAAAGGGTCGGGCTGGCCCGGGCGATGCAGCTCAATCCCTCGATAATGCTGTTCGACGAGCCGACCACCGGTCTCGATCCGGTTATGACCCAGGACATTTACCAGTTGTTTGCCGGAACCCAGGCCGAATTCGGGTTTACATCGGTAATTGTCAGCCACGACATTCCCAAAATATTCAATCTGGCGGATCAGGTTATTATTCTGAACTCAGGGAAAATGGATATTTTCGACAGTCCGGAAAAAATTCAGTGGTCGGAGGAGCCCCATATCCAGGAATTTGTCAAAACAACAATGGGCAAAATTTACCAAAGTCATCTGGTGGAGAAATGAAAAAAAACACTTTGGAGTTGATGGTCGGGCTGTTCATGCTAATCGGATTCGGTGCCTTTGGTTATCTTGCGCTGCAGTTGGGGGAGGTGCCTTACCTGAGCGCGGGTACAACCTATATTATCAAGGCGGAGTTCGATAATGTCGCCGGCGTGAAGAATGGTGCCTCGGTACAGGTCGCCGGAGTAAATGTCGGAGAGGTTGTCGACATCGCTCTCAGCGAGAATGAAGCGGCTTTGCTCTCCCTGCAGATTGATAAAAAGCTGAAAGTGCCGATCGATTCCATGGCCTCTGTAAAATCTCAGGGAATTATCGGAGATAAATATATACAACTCAGTTTAGGCGCCGATGAAACACTTTTCAAGCCGAATGAGATTCTGGTAGAAACCGAATCTTCGGTAGATATCGAGTCCCTCATCAGCAAGTTTGCTTTTGGCAGCGCTAAATAGTGAGTGTCTGATTCCCGGGCAAACTTTAAACGGGTAATTCCAACTTCAAGAGGATTAGAAAGAGAGATAGTGGGTGATAAAATGAAAAAATTGTTGATCTTGTTGGTTGCTTTGTCAATATTTCCGGCAGGCTGTCTGTGGGCAGCCGAAGAGAGTCCTACCGCCGATTTAAAGCCTGTTCTCGAAGATCTGACCTCCGTTCTGGTCGATGAAAGCCTGAAAGGCAAGGCGCATCGTGAGGAAAGAAGGGCGAAAATAATGGCGTTCATTAAACGCGGCTTTGATTTTCGTGAGATGTCCAGAAGGGTTCTCGGCAGTACGTGGAACGATATCGATGAAAAAGAACAGGATCGTTTCACCAAGCTCATGACCAAACTGCTGGAAAACGTCTATATCGGTAAAATCGAAAACTATTCCGGGCAGACCATTGAGTTTGCCGCCGAATCGATCAAGAACGACCGGGCTCAGGTAACAACCCTCCTCGAAAATGACGGGGTGAAAATCCCCATACACTACATCATGCGAAAGACCGAGCCCCGATGGATGGTCTACGATATTAATATCGAAGGAGTCAGCCTGGTAAGGAATTATCAGGAACAGTTCAAGTCCATTCTGCGCACAGAGAAGTATGAAGGCCTCGTCAAGACGCTGGAAGAGAAAAACCGTTCGTTTGAAACGGAGGCGAAATAAAGCGTTCATGGTTGATTTCAGTGCTGAAATGCAGAGAGTGTGCCTGCCTTTTCTTAACGAGCAGGAAACTCGGGTTTTGCTGAATGGCATGGTTTCGATTTCCGTCCAATCCGGGGGAGGCCTCTATAGCCTGGATGATCCCGCCGATTGTTTATACCTGATCGTTTCCGGCAGAATCGCCGTGCGGAAAAAGACCGGGTTCGGCGATCGGATGCAGGTTGTCGCACTGCTGGATCCCGGAGCACCGGTTGGCGAAGGTGGTTTGCTGCCCGGTCACCTCCGTGGTGCCACGCTGACAGCGGTCGCCGATTCACGTCTGCTGGCTTTGTCCCGGCAATCGTTTGATGAATTATCGGCCGCCGATCCCGCTCTTGCCCTCAAATTGGTCAAATGGCTCATGGGCAGGGTTTCCCTTCGGCTGAGAGAGAACTCAGAGCGTCTCGCCCATGTACTTTAGCGTGGGCCGGGTTGGGTGAAGGTCGATCTTCCCCCCTTGTGCCGAATAGATTTTACGGCCATTAGTATTTTTTCTCTAGCCAATCCTTGAGAAATTGATTATTTTTCCTTTCTTTTATTTTTATGCCTTTTTGTAGAAATTGATTGTGTTTGTAAGTTATGAGACTGCTTTTTGAAGAAATTACCGGGAAGACGCAACGCTATACCATCAGCGATACTCACTGGTTTCCCGTTCTCGACGCGGGCCTCCTCCTTGCGGCAACCGCCGAACTCTCCATTTCCCGATACGACCGTGAGACAATAAGTGTCAAAGGGCAGCTGGAAGGGAAGCGTGAAACAGTCTGTGACAGGTGCGGCGAGCATATTGAAGCCGAGCTCCACAGTGAGTTTGTGTATCAGGTCACGACGAAAGAAGAAGATGAGCTGGAATTGCGGGAAATGGAATGCAGCGATGAAGATGCCATCACTCTGTATCTCCGGGAACCGGTCATTGAAATCGATGATATTTTACGGGAACAGGCTCTCTTGGTTGTTCCCTTGAGAACTTTGTGCCGAGAAGATTGCAAGGGTATTTGTGCCGGTTGCGGGGCTTCGTTGAACAAGGAAACCTGCCGTTGCACACCGGATACGAGTTCTTCACCCTTCGCTGTTCTGGGAAAAATCAGCAAAAGATAAATACGTGCCCTCATTGAGGAAGCTTCTCGCTGGCTATTTATCTGTGTAATTTCAAGAAGATACCCTTTCTAAGGGATGAACTCTTAGAGCAAAAAAAGATTTAATCAAGTGGTATGACACATACCTAATTTGGAGGATAACATGGCCTTACCTAAAAGAAGACATTCGCATTCCCGTACCAGGACCAGAAGAGCCCATGACGGCCTGACTGCGCCAGGACTTTCACTCTGTGCCGATTGCGGCGAGCCGAAAGAGCCGCACCGCCTGTGCGGGAGCTGTGGAAAATACAAGGGCAGAAGTGTATTCGTGCTCGATGCAGAAGTGGAATAGGAGAACGATGTGCAAATAGCCCTGGATGCCATGGGCGGAGACCATGGTCATGAGGAATTGATCACCGGGGCACTGCTTGCCGTCAAACAGGCGGGGCTGAGTGTAAGCCTGGTTGGCGACGAAGTTCTTCTGCATAAGCATCTTGATACCCTGGCACCGGATGGAAAAACGGCAAAATTGATCAAGATCGTTCATTCATCTCAAGTGATTGGCATGAATGAACATCCTGTCGATGCTGTCCGAAAGAAAAAGGATGCTTCGGTGATGGTGGCCTTTGATCTCGTCCACCGGGGCGAAGCCGACGCTGCTGTGAGTGCCGGAAATTCTGGGGCTACCATGGCGGCGGCCGTCCGAAAGCTTGGTCGTCTGGGTGCTATATCCCGTCCTGGAATAGCATCGATTTTCCCGACACTGAAAAAACCGGTTGTCTTGATGGATATCGGGGCAAACGTCGATTGCCGGCCGCAGCATCTCTTCCAGTTTGCTCTTATGGCCGCAGCATTTTCACGAATCAACGACGTGCAGAAACCTCGCGTGGGATTGCTGAGCATTGGCGAGGAAACCGGAAAAGGCAACAGCCTGATTAAAGAAACGTACCCTTTGCTGGAAAAGAGTACCCTGAACTTCATCGGCAATGTCGAAGGACGCGATGTTTTTCAGGGCAATGTCGACGTTATCGTCTGTGACGGTTTTGTCGGCAATATCTGTCTGAAAGTCAGTGAAGGACTGGCAGAAGCCGCCATGTTGATGTTGCGTGATGAAATCCTCAAATCATTTTCCGCAAAAATCGGATACTTCCTTGCTCGAAAGGCCTTCAGGGCATTCAAGAAACGAGTCGATTATGCCGAGTATGGCGGCGCACCGCTGCTCGGAATCGATGGGGTCGGCATTATCTGTCACGGCAAATCCAGCTCCCAAGCGATAAAAAATGCCATTCTCGAGGCCGCAGAAATGGTCAAAAGGAATATCAATCGGGATATTCTTGAGAGTCTGGCAGCCAGCAACAACGTTGTACAATTGGAGGTTTGATGGGAACTGTTGTTTTAGGTACCGGGTCTTGTCTGCCTGAGAGGATCCTCACCAATGTTGAACTTGAGTCCATTGTCGATACCAGTGCCGAGTGGATCAAGACAAGAACCGGTATCGAAAGCCGCCGGATCGGCGGAAAAGGCGAGCAGACGTACCAGCTTTCGACCAGCGCGGCCAAACTGGCACTCGAGAGAGCGGGGGTTGCTGCCGAGGAGCTGGGACTCATTGTTGTCGGCACCATAAGCTCGCATATGCTTATGCCGTCGAGTGCTTGTTTTGTGCAAAAGGAGCTTGGTGCAACCAATGCTTTTGCATACGATCTCAATGCAGCGTGTTCAGGGTTTCTTTATGGTCTTGATCTCGCGGATAAATATATCCGTGCGGATCACAACATGAAGGTCCTGATCATCGGCGCCGAAACACTGTCAAGCAGACTGAACTGGCAGGATAGAAACACCTGCATTCTTTTCGGTGACGGGGCCGGAGCCGCCGTTTTCGGCTATTCCGACTCCTCTCGCGGCGTAATCGGGTCGAAATTGCTCTCCGACGGTTCTCTCTGGGAACTTCTCTACATGCACGCGCCGCAAAGCTTGAATCCCGATCTCCTTGTCCCTGGAAACAGTGGTGCATTTATTCAGATGGAAGGCAAGGAAGTTTTCAAACACGCTGTGCGGGCCATGGAAGACGCAGTACGCGGACTGCTTGAACGGGAGGGCATCAGTCTCGAGGATGTCAGCCTTGTCATCCCCCATCAGGCAAACATGCGTATTCTCAATAAGTTGATCGATCGTCTGAATATACCACTGAGTAAGGTATTTATTAACGTATCCAAGTATGGTAATACATCCGCTGCATCTATTCCAATCGCTCTCGATGAAGCAAACAGCAGTGGTCTGATTGCCGAAGGCGATACAGTTTTGTTTTGTTCCTTCGGGGGAGGTTTCACCTGGGGAGCAACCCTGATTAAGTGGTAAACAGGAGACATAAATGGATTATTTTTTATCTGAAGAACAACAGATGATCGTCGATATCGCGAAACAGATCACTGATGAACGAATTATCCCCATTCGAGCCGAACTGGACGAAAAGCACGAGTTTCCCCGGCAGATTCTGAACGAAATGGCCCAGGCCGACCTCTTCGGGGTTCCGATCCCGGAAGAGTATGGCGGGTTCGGCGGTGGCTGTTTTGACATAGTGCTTACGGTTGAACAACTCGGTCGAGGCTGTATCGGCGTCGGTACTGCTTTTGCCGCAAATTTTCTCGGGGTGTATCCGATAATCATCGCCGGATCCCCGGAGATGAAACAGAAGTATCTGCCCGATATCGCTTCCGGAAAAAAATTCGGAGCATTCGGCCTGACCGAAGCAAACGCCGGATCTGATGCTTCAGGCATCCAGACCACTGCGGTGCTTGACGGAGACGAGNGGGTGTTGAACGGCACCAAGCAGTGGATAACCAATGGCGGCGAAGCCCAGGTTTATTCTATTGTGGCGATTACCGATCGAAGCCGCGGGCCCCGGGGAGCATCTCTCTTTGTCGTGGAAGAAGGCGACCCTGGGTTTACCTGCGGCCCCAAGGAAAAGAAAATGGGGATCAGGGCATCGTCGACGACCGAGCTCATTTTCAAGGATTGCCGAATCCCCAAGGACCGGCTCATCGGCCGCGAAGGGACCGGTTTTATCACTGTGATGAAAACCCTGGATCTGTCAAGACCCGGCATAGCTGCACTGGGCGTGGGACTGGCCCAGGGAGCGCTCGATGAGGCGGTCAAATATGCCAAACAGCGCCAGCAGTTCGGCAAGCCGATCATCGCCTTCCAGGCGGNGCAGCATCTGCTCGCCGATATGGCGATCGGTATTGAATCTGCTCGGGCGCTGGTATATGGGGCTGCCAAACATATCCAGGCTCACCCAAAGGATATGTCAAAGGCCTCGTCAATGTGCAAAGTGTATGCTACCGATGTTGCAATGAAGGTGACTACCGATGCGGTCCAGGNGATGGGTGGTTACGGCTATATGTGCGAGTATCCCACTGAAAAGATGATGAGAGATGCGAAAATTCTCCAGATCTACGAGGGCACGAATCAGATTCAGAGAAATGTCATCGGTCAGGAACTGAACAAAGAATATTCTTGATCCTCAGGATATTGAATCATAGCAGGTTGTAAAAGAATGAAGATTATCGTGTGTATGAAACAGGTGCCGGATGCCAAGGATGTACGGCTCGATCCGGTCACCAACACTCTGGCAAGAGAAGGTGTGCAGTCGATCATGAACCCGTATGATCAGCACGCGCTGGAAGAGGCGGTTCGCCTCAAGGAGGCTCATGCCGGAGAAGTCGTGGCTCTCACCATGGGNCCCCCCCAGGCGGAAGAGATGCTTCGCCAGGCGATAAGCTGCGGGGCCGACAGTGCGGTACTCGTTTCCGACAGGGCTTTTGCCGGCGCAGACACCTGGGCGACAGCCTACACTCTCGAGCATGCCTTGAAGACAATCGGCGATTTCGATCTCATTCTCTGCGGCAAACAGGCAATCGACGGGGATACCGCCCAGGTCGGGCCAGGGCTTGCCACTCGGCTTGGTATTCCCTATTTGACCTGTGTCCAGAAAATCCGTGAGTCCAGCGCATCCGGGCTGGTAGCCGAGCGAATGATGGATGACGGCTACGATCTGGTGGCTCTTGAATATCCCGCCCTGCTGACCGTGGTTAAAGATATCAATGAACCGCGGGTGCCTTCGATCAAGGGAAAAATGAAGGCAAAAAAGGCGGAAATCGTGCGGTTGAGTGCAGCGGATATCAAAGCCGATCCGGCCTGTATCGGTCTGCCCGGTTCACCTACCAAAGTCGTCAACGTTTTTCCGCCACCGGCCAGGGGAGAGAGATCGGTTTTGCAAGGTACACTTGACGAACAGATCGATCAGCTGGTTGAAAAGCTTGTCCGGTATATGTAAGAGAGCGGAGAAAACGAAAAATGTTGAAAGTTGATAAAGAACTCTGTATTGGCTGCGGGATATGCGAGGACGCCTGTCCGTTTGGCGCTATACAGGTTGAAAATGGCCTTGCCGTGGTTGGCGAAACCTGCACTCTCTGCGGCGCGTGTGTCGAAAGTTGCGATGTTCAGGCTCTGACTCTCGAGATAGCCGAAAAGCACGTCCAGGATGATTTGCAATCGTGGAGCGGCGTCTGGGTGTTCTGTGAATATCGAAGGGGCGAGCTTGCTCCGGTCTCTCTCGAGCTTTTAGGGATCGGTCGAACACTGGCAGATCGGCGGGGAGTCAAACTCGGCGCTGTTTTGCTTGGATACAGGCTCGGAGAAACCGCCTCACGGCTCATCGGCCACGGTGCCGATACCGTCTACCTGGTTGATAACGAGTCTTTGAATGATTTCCGGGACGACTGTTATTCCGCGGTAACCACTTCTCTTATCCGTAAATATAAACCGGAAATAATTCTTGCCGGAGCCACCGCTATCGGGCGATCGTTTATTCCGGGAGTGGCGACCGATCTTAACGCCGGACTGACGGCAGACTGCACCAGGCTTGAAATCCGCGAGGAGGATGGTGCTCTGTTGCAGACACGGCCGGCCTTTGGCGGCAATATCATGGCAACGATCGTCTGTGAGTCGTCCCGACCGCAGATGGCGACGGTACGCTCGAAGGTTATGAAGGCTTTGGAATTCGATGCAGCCCGCAGGGGCGAGATTGTGGTTATCGATCCTCCGGCAGACCTTTTGCAAAGCCGGGTGCGTGTTCTCGAATCGGTCGTCGGGGAAGCGGCCAAGATCAACATTCAGGAGGCCGACATCCTGGTTTCCGGCGGCAGGGGGCTTGAGACTGCCAAGGGCTTCGAGTTGCTGAATAAACTGGCCGATGCGCTCGGTGCAAAGGTTTCCGCTTCGAGGGCGGTAGTCGATGCCGGATGGATTCCCTACCCGCATCAGGTAGGGCAAACCGGCAAAACGGTTGCGCCGAAATTATATATCGCCTGCGGGATTTCCGGCGCCATCCAGCATGTGGCCGGGATGCAGTCGGCGGAGACTATCGTTGCCATCAACAGGGATGCGAATGCATCGATTTTCAATGTTGCAGATTATGGTATAGTCGGTGATCTGTATGAAATCATTCCGAAGTTGATTGCCAAGATTGAGGAGCGTCGCTAGCTATGAGCCTTGAAGGAAAAGTTGCCGTTGTTACCGGGGGGAGCCGTGGAATAGGCCGGGCTATCTGTGTTCGTCTGGCGTCCATGGGAGCTCTGGTCTACATTAATTATGTCAGCAGGTCAGCGTCTGCAGAAGAAACTCAGGCGATCATCAGGGAAGCCGGAGGAAAGGCTGAACTCACCTGCTTCGATGTGGCTGACGGAGACGCAGTGCAGAGTGCCTTCAAGAAGATTGTCGGTGAGGCACATTCCCTCGATATTCTGGTCAATAATGCCGGGATAACCAGGGATGGCCTGATGGCCCGGATGAAGGAAAGCGACTGGGATGCGGTGCTCGACACCAATCTCAAAGGTGCATTTTTGTGTGCAAAGGCTGCTTCCCGGGAAATGATGAAAAAGAAATGGGGCCGTATTGTCAATATATCCTCGGTCTCCGGTTTTGCCGGTAATCCCGGCCAGGTCAACTATTCGGCGGCAAAAGCCGGCCTGACCGGTCTCACTAAAGCAATGTCAAGGGAGTATGCTTCTCGAAACATTACGGTGAACGGGATCGCCCCGGGTTATATTGAAACAGAAATGACCGACCAGCTTTCGGCAGAAGTTCGGGAGCAGATCAAAAAAGAAATTCCCCTTGCTGTTTTTGGCAGGGTTGAGGATGTCGCCGGAGCAGTAGCGTATCTGGTTTCCGAAGATGGGCAATATGTTACCGGACAGACTCTTCATGTGAATGGCGGGATGTATATGTAAGAAGCTGCTGTGTGGNTAGTGAAAAGAAATCATTGAGGAACATGGTTTTAACGAACCATGTCTAAATTAAAGTAAGGGAGAAAGAAGATGGCAATCGAACAAGAAATGATAGATATAATAGTTGAGCAACTGAGCGTTGAAAGAGAAAAAGTTGTTGCCAATGCATCCTTTGTCGATGATCTCGGCGCCGATTCTCTCGATCTGGTCGAATTGATCATGGCGATGGAAGAAGGGTTTGACATCGAAATTCCCGATGAGGACGCCGAGGGGATTACCACTGNCCAGGATGCTATTGACTACGTTAAGAAAAAGAAATAATCTTTTTATAGCGTTAAATATTACTTGAAGCAGCAATTGTTATATGCCCCCCGTTTGCACTGTGTAACAGGAACAATAAACGAAAAGGAGTTAATATCGTGAAGCGAAGGGTAGTGATTACAGGTGTGGGTTTGGTGACTCCTCTTGGTACTGGTGTTGAGAAAGCCTGGCATAATATCTGTTCGGGCGTCAGTGGCATCGATCTCATCACACGCTTTGATACCGGTGATTACGCTGTAAAAATTGCTGCTGAAGTAAAAGATTTCAACCCGGACGATTTCTTTGACAAAAAGGTCAGCAAACATCTTGATCTTTTTGTTCAATATGGTCTGGCGGCAGCGCTCATGGCGGTAAAAGACAGCGGCTTTACCGTGACCGAGGAGAATTGCGACCGGGTGGGTGTTATTACCGGCTGTGGCATGGGCGGACTGCCGACCATCGAGAAATACCATCAGGTCAGTATCGACAAAGGTCCCAAAAAGATCACTCCTTTTTTTATTCCAATGGTGATCCCGAATATGCCGTCCGGCCATATTTCCATGGCGATTAATGCGAAAGGGCCGAATTTATGTCTGACCACCGCCTGTGCCGCCGGGACCCATGCAGTCGGTGAAGCCTACAGGCACATCAAATACGGCAAATGTGATGTGATTGTCAGCGGCGGGGCGGAAGGTGTTATTTGCGGTCTCGGCGTGGCCGGGTTTTCGGCAATGAAAGCACTCTCCACCCGCAATGACGCACCGAAGGCTGCATCCAGGCCCTTTGACAAGGACCGTGACGGTTTTGTCATGTCCGAGGGGGCAGGAATGCTTGTGCTTGAGGAGTATGAGCATGCTGTTGCCCGCGGGGCAAGAATCTATGCCGAACTGTGTGGCTACGGGTTAAGCAGCGATGCCTATCATATCGCCGCTCCCCCGGAAAATGCAGAAGGCGGGGTGCGGGCGATGCGGATGGCGTTGGAAGATTCCGGCATGGCTTTCGAGGATTTCGATTACATTAATGCCCACGGCACTTCGACTCCTTTGAACGATAAATGCGAAACCTTGGGAATTAAAACTGTTTTCGGGGATCACGCGAGAAAGCTGGCGATCAGTTCGACGAAGTCGATGACTGGACACATGCTGGGAGCCGCAGGTGGTATCGAGGCGGTTTTTACTGCTCTCAGTATCTATGATCAGATTGCTCCTCCGACCATAAATCTTGCAGAACCGAGTCCCGAATGCGATCTTGACTATGTGCCGAATGTGGCAAGGAAAATGAATATTCTGGCAGCGCTTTCAAATTCTTTTGGCTTTGGTGGCACCAATGCCGTAATTGCTTTGAAAAAGGTTGTGGACTGAGGCTTTTTCAGGAGGAAAGACAGATGAAAATTGTCGTCGCGGCCGATCACGGTGGGTATGATTTGAAGGAAGCAATCCAGAAGGATCTTGTTCACGCCGGCCATCAGGTTGTAGATGTCGGCTGTTTTTCCAAAGATTCTGTGGATTATCCCGATTTCGTCGAGAAAGCGGTGGAGCGCATTGTGACTGGCGAATGCCCGATGGGAATNCTCGTCTGTGGGACCGGGATTGGCATGGCGATAGCCGCCAACAGGCACCGGAGCATCAGGGCGGCCAATTGTACAAATGTCTATACTGCGAAAATGAGCAGGGAACACAACAACGCCAATGTCCTCTGCCTTGGCGCTCGTGTCCTTGAAACTGCCGACACGCTGGAAATGGTCAAGGTCTGGCTTACGACCGATTTTGCCGGNGGAAGACACACGACAAGAATTGCCAAGTTCAGTGACTGAGCGTAGCGACCACTCAAGTTTATTAAAGCCGATTTTGCTCATGCAAGATCGGCTTTTTTTATAGGTGTGATACAGCAGTTTTTGTTATTGTATTACTCACACCGTACAAATCCTGTCGATATCGCTATCGGGATCGAAATCGAATAGAATATGAGAAATCATAACCTTTTGAGGGGGAACGTTTTCACTACTCAGAATGCAACAGCCCGAAAAAAAAACGATAGCGATACCGATAGCGATAATAATGGTTCGAAAGTACGCATAAGTCGGATGAACAGTATCTTTTCAGGAGGTGTCGAATGAAATGTCCTTATTGTGGACATCTTGATAATCGGGTAATCGATTCCCGACTTAACAAGGATGCAACAATTACACGACGAAGAAGGGAGTGTCTGTCATGCGATCAGCGCTTTACCACCTACGAGCGACTCGAAGTGATGTTGCCGGTGCTTGTCAAAAAAGATGGGCGCAGGGAGCCATGGGACCGGCATAAACTTGTCGCCGGAGTTGAAAAGGCATGTGAAAAGCGCTCTGTCAGCCGGGATAAAATCGACGAATTCGCCGATGAGATAGAACATAAGCTCCAGGACTATGGTGCAAAGGAAATTCCCTCACAGGTAGTCGGAGAGTGGGTCATGGAGGGATTGCCCCGCCTCGACGAGGTGGCATATGTTCGATTTGCCTCTGTCTATAGACAATTCAAGGATGTGAACGAATTCATGGCCGAATTGAAAAGCCTGCTCGATTCCCGGGGAAATAATGAATAGTTCGAGCGACATGCAGTTTATGCATCTGGCCTTGAGGGAAGCCGGGAAAGGGCTCGGCCGCACATCGCCCAATCCCTGTGTCGGGGCGGTAATCGTCAAGGATGGAAGGATTCTTGCCAAAGGTTACCATAAGAAGGCGGGGACACCTCACGCGGAAGTGAATGCAATCCGGAAGGCCTCCGAGGCTGTCAGCGGAGCAACTATCTATGTGACGCTGGAACCCTGCAACCATACCGGCAAAACTCCGCCTTGCAGCAGACTCATCGTCGAATCCGGTATTTCTCGGGTCGTAGTTGGAATGACCGATCCCAATCCCCTGGTCAACGGTAAGGGCATCGAATTTCTTCGTAATCATGGGGTCGAGGTTATAAGCGGCATACTTGAAAAGGAATGCGAGGATATAAATCAACCTTTTATCAAGCATATTACCAAGCGGATTCCATGGGTCATCATGAAGGCCGGGGTAAGTCTCGACGGTAAACTGAATTACCGGCAGGGGCAAAGCGGGTGGATTACCGGCGAACAATCGAAACTCGCCGTACATAAACTGCGTGATCGAGTCGACGCCATTCTGGTGGGCAGAAGAACAGTCGAGATCGACAATCCCTCGCTCACCACCAGACTATCGGGAGGCAAGGGAAAGGATCCGGTCCGGATCATTGTCGACAGCCAGTTGTCTGCTCCGCTTTCTGCAAAAGTTTATCGCGTCGATTCTCCTGCACCCACCTGGGTTTTTCACGCAGCGGATGCACCGCAGTCGAGAATAAGCCAATTTCTTGCCAACGGCGTGCAATTGTATCCCCTCGACCGGAGAGGACAGGGGCTC
>JGI25319J35699_1000623_pt1 | contig 18800 bp, 16 predicted proteins | sample AutmiccommuBRH17_FD_35699 | JGI IMG/M metagenome (IMG submission 35699) | reverse complement strand
GGCGGCGGGCGTTGATTTCGTCATCCCGCCTTCGGTGCGCTTTGAAGGAGAGCCGGGAGAGCAATGGACCATGTTCTTTCGCGACCCCTCGGGCAATCCGGTCGAGGTCAAGGGATTTGCCGATATGGAGGCTGTGTTCGCGACCTGAAATCGGGTGACGAAGCGGGGGGCGGGAATTGGCCTGAAGGGGACGTTTGCCCCAAGCGCTTACGCGCGGAATCAAGGCGCGAAGCGCCGCCGCGCAGCGCCCGTCCGCCCCACCGGGCGGGCGCTTCTGCAACGTTGCAGTCTCTTGAAATCGCGGGAGTGTTTGGCAGATATAAAGTGCCAGCCGACCAAGTCGCAGCGCCCACCCGGCAGACGGGCACCGCGCGTCTCATCAGTTGGGACCAATGTCAGCAACACGCCACGCGCGCACTCTCCCCAATCCTCACGACCCCGCCTCTGGCCGCATGACGAGGCAAGTGGTCGAGCCGGTGGCATAGAGCCGACCATCCGCCACACCGCGCAACTCGCCCCGCGCGACGGCGGTCGAGCGCCCCTTGTGCTCGAGCGTGCCGATGGCGTGAACCGGCGTATCCAAGGTCAGGGCGCGGATGATATTCACCTTGTATTCCAGCGTGGTATAGATCTCTCCGCGCTCCAGCGCCGTCATCACGGCACAGCCCATGCAACTGTCGAGGATCGCGCCATACCAGCCACCATGCACGCCGCGCATCGGGTTGGTGGCGTCAAACCGGGGTCGCCCCTCAAACACCACGTGACCGCGCGCGGCCTCAACGGGCCAAAACCCGAGCGTCACGCCAATCGGCGGCGCGGGCAGGCGGCCTGCAATCAGGTCTTCAATGAACGCCAAGCCGGACCGTGCAAGGATCGCCTGCATATCCGGTAAATCGTCCAGCGATGTGGCGTGGCTATTCGGCATGTCGGCCCCTCCTGTCCCTGCTCCTCACAGGGTAGGCGGGGCCGACGCGAGCGGCAAGCTCTCAGGCGACGTCGCGCAGCGTCACTTTGGGGGTCACACCCAGAGCGTGACAGACATCGCGCGTCAGTTCCGGGCGATTGAGAGTGTAGAAATGCAGATCCTCAACCCCGCCCTCGAGCAGATCGCTGCACAGCTCCGTTGCCAGCGCCGTTGCCAAGAGATCGTGGCGATTGTCACGGATCGCCTTGTCAAACGCCTCATCCAGCCATGCGGGCACTTGCGTGCCACAGGAGAGCGCGAATTTGCGCGCGCCAACCCAGTTTTCAATCGGCAGAATGCCCGGAATGATTGGCGCATTGATCCCCGCGGCCGCACAGGCATCGCGGAAGCGAAAGAACGTCTCGGCCTCAAAGAAGAACTGCGTGATCGCCTCGGATGCGCCGGCATCAATCTTGCGCTTGAGCCAGTCGATATCGGCTTTCTGATCCACAGCTTCGGGGTGCTTTTCAGGGTATGCGCCGACGCGGATGGTAAACTTGCCGGTATCGGCCAGCGCCGAAATCAGCTCGCAGCTGTCGGCAAACCCCTCGGGGTGGGCAACAAACCCGTTCGAGCCCTTGGGCGGGTCGCCGCGCAGGGCGACAATCTCGGACACGCCCGCAGCGGCGAATTGCTCGGCAATCTCCAGCGTCTCGGCGCGGCTGGCATCGACGCAGGTCAGATGCGCCGCCACATTGAGGCCCGTGGTCTTGTGCAGCGTACCCACCGCCTCGCGCGTCAATTCGCGGGTGGTGCCGCCCGCGCCGTAGGTTACCGACACAAAGCGCGGATCAAGCGGGGACAGAGTGTGGATCGTGTCCCAAAGGCGAAAAGAAGCCTCCAGCGTCTTGGGCGGGAAAAATTCGAACGAGATACGCGGCGTTGTCATCGGGGTGCATCCTGTGCAGGAGTGAAATCTGTTGTCCCACTTGTTGCAGGTGCAGCAATGTGAGACAACTTCATTAAATTCATGGTTTGAATGAGGTTCGCTAATATATGCACATCGAGTTCCGGCATCTGAAAACGATCCGCGCCATCCATCAGGCGGGCGGTCTGGCCCGTGCGGCGGACCTGTTGCACATCACTCAATCGGCTCTGAGCCACCAGATAAAGGGGCTGGAGGATCAGACCGGTGTCGAGCTTTTTGTCAGACGATCCAAGCCTTTACGCCTCTCGGCGGCGGGTCATCGCCTGCTGCGTCTGGCCGAGAAAATCCTGCCCGAGATTGAGGCGCTCGAGGCCGAATTCGAAGGGCTGCGCGAGGGCAGCGCCGGACGCCTCCACATCGCCATTGAATGCCACGCCTGTTTTGAATGGCTCTTTCCGGTGCTTGAGCGGTTTCGCAAGACCTGGGGCGAGGTCGATGTTGATATCCGGCCCGGCCTAGCCTTTGACGCTCTGCCTGCCCTGCAAAAGGAAGAGGTGGATCTTGTGGTCTCGTCCGACCCCGAGGATTTGCCGGGAATCAGCTTCAAGCCACTCTTTGATTACGAGCCGGTCTTTGTCGCCTCAAGCCAGCATCCGCTGGCGCAGAAACCCTATGTCGAGGCCGCGGATTTCCGCGATGAGGTGCTCATCACCTATCCGGTGGACCGCTCGCGACTTGATGTCTTTACCGAATTGCTGACCCCGGCCAAGGTCGAACCCAAGAGCATCAGGCAGGTGGAGCTGACGGCGGTGATCCTCTTGCTGGTCGCGTCCAATCGCGGCGTTGCGGTGCTGCCCGATTGGGTCGTGCGCGAGGTCAAGACCAGCACCGATTACGTCACCCGCCGCCTCACCGCCGCAGGCAAGACCAAGCGCCTCTATGCCGCGATCCGCGACGATGACGCGGACAAGCCCTATATGGCGCATTTGCTGAAACTGGCGCGGGAAATTCCGGTGCGCCTGCAACGCGGCGAGAGCCCTGCCGCCTAGAATATCGCGTGCTCGCCCAGATCGACACGGGCGCGCCCGGATATCACCTCTTCATAATAGTCAAACAGGCGGTCCCGCCCGGTTTCAGGCGTGGCCTCGGCATCATAAACCTCCGTCGCCGGGTTCCACACCAGCATCGATTCGGTCGCGTAATAGCGCCCGATCCGCGCCAGTTCCGCCTTGGCCCGCAAACGCGGCGCGATACGCCCCGCCAGCGAAAGCCCTGCGATGATGGCATCCATCACGCCCACCGGCACCTGCCGCACCTTCGCCGGACGCCCGAGTCTCTCAAATAGCCACGCCGCCTGATCGCGCGGGGTGATTGCCGGGCCGGGACCGCCAATCGGCAGGACTTTGTTCCAGCGCCGAGGCTCTTGCAGACAGCCCGCCAGATAGTCCCCCAGGTCTCGGTCACTGATCGGCTTGCACGCCGTCAACCGCCCGTCCCCGAACACCAAAAAAGGCCGCCCCGCCTGAATCCGCGCAATCTGTCCCGACAAGGATTTGAAATAGGCCGTGGGCCGCACGATCGAATAGCGCATACCCGAGGCGATCAACCGCGCCTCAAAGGCCAGCTTGGCCGCCTGAAACGCCAGCATCGGCTTTTGCACGCATATCGCCGACAAAAGCACCATATGCCCAACCCCCGCCGCCTGCGCCGCCTCCAGCGCCAGGATATGCGTGTCGTGATCCACTGCCCAGGCATCGTCCGGCAAACCGCTGCGCGAGGCCATGCACGAGACCAGCGCATCAAACCGCTCGCCCCGGACCCCCTCTCGCCCAAGCTCGGTTATAGCCCCTCGCCGCAGCGTGACCCCTTCCGGCAATCCCGCCGCCTCAGCGCCGGGTCGCAGGAAACAGACCACCGCATGCCCTCGCGCCAAGAGCGCCGCCACGGTTGCCCGGCCTATCGTTCCGGTGGCGCCCAGAACCAGAACACGTGCGCCCTCGGCCACGGGTAGCCTCTCATTCATTTTGGTGATCCCCCGCCTCACCCCTTTGCATTTTACCCGGCCTGCCTATCTGATATACTCATGTTGATCTACAGGAGCATACCCCATGGCGCATACAAGACGAAAGCTGGCCGAACTTGATCCGGTCTGGGGACAGATCGCCCAAGAGGCCAAGGCTGCAATCGCCGATGAGCCGCTTTTGGGCGGGCTGATCCATTCAAGTGTCCTGCACCATGGGACCTTCGAATCAGCGCTGGCCTATCGGATTTCGCTCAAGCTGACCTCGAACGAGATGCCCGAACAGATCCTGCGCGAGATTTGCGACAAGGCGCTTGCCTCCGACCCGGAAATCGGCCTCGCCGCGCGCGCCGACATCGTCGCCGTCAATGACCGTGATCCGGCCTGCGACAGGTTTCTCCTGCCGCTTCTCTTCTTCAAGGGGTTTCAGGCGATCCAAGCCTATCGCATCGCGCATTGGCTCTGGACCACGGGCCGCCGCGATCTCGCGCGCTTTTTCCAGATGCGCGCCTCAGAGGTGTTCGGCGTCGATATCCACCCGGCCGCACGGATCGGCAAGGGCATCATGATCGACCACGCCCATTCCATAGTGATCGGTGAAACGGCGGTGGTGGGCGACAATGTCTCGATGCTGCATTCCGTCACGCTTGGCGGCACCGGCAAGGAAGAAGAGGACCGCCACCCCAAGATCGGCAATGGCGTTCTGATCGGGGCCGGGGCCAAGGTTCTGGGCAATATCCGTGTGGGCAACTGCTCGCGCATCGCCGCAGGTTCGGTGGTGCTGCAAGAGGTGCCGCCGTGCAAAACCGTGGCGGGTGTGCCCGCGCGCATCGTCGGTGAGGCGGGTTGCGATCAGCCCTCGGTCAAGATGGATCAACTCCTGGGCGTCCGCGGCACTGACGACGACGCGAGCGACTGACGCGCATGCACGGCCTTTGGCTGTGGCTGGCACCGGTCGTGCTCTTGAGCCTGTCCAATATCTTCATGACCTTTGCGTGGTATGGGCACCTCAAGTTTCCGCATGTCGCCCTCTGGCTTGTCATCCTGATAAGCTGGGGTATTGCCCTGGTTGAATACATGCTCGCGGTGCCCGCCAATCGGCTTGGGCACCGCGTCTATTCAGCGGCGGAACTCAAGACCATGCAAGAGGTGATCACGCTGGTGATCTTTGCAGGCTTTTCTGTGCTCTATCTCAAGGAACCGATCACTTGGAACCACGCGCTCGGGTTCTCGCTGATCGCGGCCGGGGCGTTCGTGATCTTTCGCGCGCCGCTGTGACGTGGGGAATGGCCTTGATAGGGCTTTGGCCCCTATCTCCAATGCGCGGAACAAGGTGCCGCAGGCACCGCCGCGCGGCGCCCGACCGCCCCCCGGGCGGGCGCCTTTGCAACGTATCAACATACTGATAACGCAGGAGTTTTTTGCGGACATAAAGTGCCAGCCGATGCAGTTGCAGCGCCCTCCCGCGGTCGGGCACCGCGCGGCTCATCGAGGCCTGAACCCGCCCCGACCCAAAGGTCGGGGCAGAGACCTCAGGCCAGCATGACGATCGGGTTTTCGAGGTTCTCGACGATCTGCGTCAGCAATTCTGCGCCAAGTGCGCCGTCGATCACCCGGTGATCCACCGACAGCGTCACCGACATGACCGTGGCCACGGTCAATTCGCCATCCTTGCCGACCACCGGCTTTTTCAGCCCGGCACCAACCGCAAGGATCGCGCCATGCGGCGGGTTGATCACGGCATCGAAATTTTCGATCCCGAACATGCCGAGGTTCGAAATGGCAAAGGTGCCGCCCTGATATTCCTGCGGGGCCAGCTTGCGGTCGCGCGCGCGCTTGGCCAGATCCTTCATTTCCGCCGAGAGCGCCGAGAGCGATTTCATTTCAGCATCTTTCAGAACCGGCGTGAACAGCCCGCCTTCAATCGCCACAGCCACGGCCACATCCGACGGTTTCAACCGCAGCACCTTGTCTCCAGCCCAGACGGCATTTGCATCCGGCACCGCCTGCAACGCCAGCGCACAGGCCTTGATGATGAAATCGTTGACCGACAGCTTGACGCCGCGCGCCTCCAACTGCTTGTTGAGATCGGCGCGGAATTTCATCAGCGCATCCAGACGGATTTCGCGGCGCAGATAGAAATGCGGCACGGTCTGCTTGGCCTCGGTCAGGCGTGCAGCGATGGTCTTGCGCATCCCGTCGAGTTTGACCTCCTCATACTCGCGGCCCTGATACATGGCGATCACGGCATCCGAGGACGGACCAGACGCGATGGATGCCGGGGCAGGGGCCTTGTCTGCGGGTTTGGCGGCATCCTTGGCGGGCGCGGTCGAGGATTTGGCCCCTTCCACATCCGCCTTGACGATCCGCCCATGCGGGCCAGAACCCTTGATCCCTGCGAGATCAATCCCCTTGTCCGCCGCGATCCGCCGTGCGAGCGGCGAGGCAAAGACCCGGCTGCCATCGCCTGTCTTTGGTGCGGCAGGCGCAGGCTTGGCCTCGTCCGCCTTCTGTGGCGCAGCCTCGGGNGATTTCTCGCTGGGCGCTTCGGATGTCTTGGCCTTCGCCGGGTCGCTGCCGATATCGCTGGCGCTCTCGCCGTCTTCCAGCATGACGGCGATGGGGGTGTTGACCTTGACCCCCTCGGTGCCTTCGGCCACCAGCAACTTGCCGACGACGCCCTCCTCCACGGCTTCGAATTCCATCGTGGCCTTGTCGGTCTCGATCTCGGCCAAGAGGTCGCCTGCGGACACGGTATCGCCCTCCTTGACCAGCCATTTGGCCAGCGTGCCCTCTTCCATGGTGGGTGAGAGGGCGGGCATCAGAATCTCAATTGGCATCGCGTCTCTCCCTCAACGATAGGTCACTTGGCGCACGGCGTCGATCACCTCTTGGGTGGACGTCAGCGCCAGCTTTTCCAGATTGGCGGCATAGGGCATCGGCACATCCTTGCCCGTGCAGTTGATCACCGGCGCATCGAGATAATCGAACGCCTTTTGCATCAGCACGGATGAGATATGGTTGCCAATCGAGGCCACAGGCCAGCCCTCTTCCACGGTGACGCAGCGGTTGGTCTTCATCACCGATGCAATCACCGTATCGGTATCCATCGGGCGCAGCGTGCGCAGGTCGATCACCTCGGCGCTGATGCCGTCCCCAGCCAATTTTTCAGCGGCTTCCAACGCATAGGTCATGCCGATGCCAAAGCTGACGATGGTCACATCGGTGCCCTCGCGCCAGATCCGGGCCTTGCCGAACGGAATGGTGAAATCGTCGATCTTGGGCACCTCAAAGGAGCGACCATAGAGGATCTCATTCTCCAGAAACACCACCGGGTTGGGATCGCGGATGGCAGTTTTCAACAGACCCTTGGCATCTGCCGCCGAATAGGGCTGCACCACGCGCAGGCCGGGGACTTGCGCATACCATGCGGCATAATCCTGACTGTGCTGCGCGCCCACGCGCGCCGCCGCCCCATTGGTGCCGCGGAAGACGATGGGACTGCCCATCTGCCCGCCCGACATATAGAGCGTCTTGGCGGCGGAGTTGATGATCTGGTCAATCGCCTGCATGGCAAAGTTCCAGGTCATGAATTCCACGATGGGCCGCAGCCCGCCCCAGGACGCGCCCACACCGATCCCGGCAAAGCCGTGTTCGGTGATCGGCGTGTCGATCACGCGCTTGGCGCCAAACTCTTCGAGCAGGTTCTGGGTGATCTTATAGGCGCCCTGATATTCGGCCACCTCCTCGCCCATGACAAACACGGTGTCGTCGCGGCGCATTTCCTCGGCCATGGCCGAATTGAGCGCCTCGCGCACGGTCATGGTCTGCATCTCGGTGCCTTCAGGCCAATCCGGGCTGGTGTCGGGTTTGGGGGCCTCGGGGGCTTTCGCTGCGGCAGGGGTAGATTTCGGCTTATCTGCGGGTTTCTCTTCCGGCGCTTTGGCGGCGGGGGCGCTTGCTGCGTCCTCCGCGCTTTCGCCCTCCTCGAGAAGTACGGCGATTGGCGTATTGACCTTCACGCCTTCGGTGCCCTCGGCAATCAGGATCTTGCCGATTGTGCCCTCATCGACCGCCTCAAATTCCATCGTCGCCTTGTCGGTCTCGATCTCGGCCATGATGTCACCGGCCTTGACCGTGTCCCCCTCTTTCACGAGCCATTTCGCAAGCGTGCCTTCCTCCATGGTCGGAGAGAGCGCGGGCATCAGGATTTCGGTTGCCATTGTCGTCTCTCCTCCTCAGGCGTTCTGCGGTGCCGTATCGGCAATAATATCGGTCCAGAGCTCTTCAATCGCAGGCTCCGGGCTTTCCTTGGCAAACTCGGCACTGGCGTTCACCACTTCCTTGATGTCCTTGTCGATCGCCTTGAGATCCTCTTCCGTGGCGTGGCCGCCGGAAATCAGCAGATCGCGCACATGCTCGATGGCGTCTTTCTCATCGCGCATTTTCTGCACCTCTTCGCGGGTGCGATACTTGGCAGGGTCAGACATCGAATGGCCGCGATAGCGATAGGTCTTGATCTCGAGAATGTAGGGTCCGGCGCCCGAGCGGCAGTGTGCCACGGCCTTGTCACCGGCCTCTTTCACGGCCAGGACATCCATGCCATCGACCATCTCGCCGGGAATGCCAAAGGCTTCGCCGCGGTGATAAATATCGGGCGACGAGGTGGAGCGCTGTTGCGAGGTGCCCATTGCGTATTGATTGTTTTCGATCACGAAGATCACCGGCAGGCTCCAGAGGGCGGCCATGTTGAAGGTCTCATAGACCTGCCCCTGATTGGCCGCGCCGTCGCCGAAATAGGTGAAGGTGACACGGTCATTGCCAAGGTATTTGTCGGCAAAGGCCAAACCCGCCCCGAGCGGCACATTGGCCCCGACGATGCCATGCCCGCCGTAGAACCGCTTTTCGGTCGAGAACATATGCATCGAGCCGCCCTTGCCCCGGCTGTAGCCGCCCTCGCGCCCCGTCAACTCGGCCATGACGCCCTTGGGGTCCATGCCGCAGGCCAACATATGCCCGTGATCGCGGTAGGTGGTGATGCGGCGGTCGCCGTCTTCGGCGGCGGCCTCAAGGCCGACAACCACCGCTTCCTGCCCGATATAGAGGTGACAGAACCCGCCGATCAGACCCATGCCGTAGAGCTGGCCAGCCTTCTCCTCGAATCGTCGGATGAGCAGCATGTCGCGATAGTATTGCTTGAGATCGTCGGCTGAAACGTTTGGTTTCTTTGTGCTTTTCCGGGCAACCATGAGATGGCGACTCCTTGTTGGCGAATATAGTTTAGCATTAAACTATTTCATACACCAATCGCGTCGCCGTTGCGAGTGTGAATTTTACGTTGGGGAANCCGCGTGTGCGCCTGGTCTTGCGCCGCTCGTCTTGCGCAGCTTACCCCGTGTGGNCAACGTCCGTTTCACGCCCTTCCCTCACGCTTCCGTCCCGCCCGGCATCACCCGTGCGAGCGCACAAAACTGCTCGAGACTCACGGTCTCGGCCCGATCCGTGGGCTGAATGCCCGCTGCCAAAAGCCGATCCTCGATATCCGGCGCCGCCCCTTTGAGCGCCGCGCGCAGCATCTTGCGGCGTTGGTTGAAGGCGCGGGCGACCACGCGCTCCAATATCTTGGGATCGGCCGGATATCGCGGCTCGGGCAGGGCGGTCAGATGCACCACCGCGCTCGACACTTTGGGCGGCGGGGTAAACGCACCCGGCGGCAAATGCATCACGATGCGCGGTGTCGCGCGCCACTGGGCCAAGAGGGCAAGCCGCCCGTAGGCCTTTCCGCCCGGCTGTGCCACGATCCGCTCGGCCACCTCGCGCTGAAACATCAGGGTCAGCGATTGCCAGAACGGTGGCCAGTCAGGCGGTGTGAGCCATCGGATCAGCAATTCGGTGCCCACGTTATAGGGCAGGTTCGAGACCACGCGAATGGGTGGCGTCAGATGCGCCAGCGGATCGAGATCGAGCGCGTCGGCATTGAGCACCGTCAGGCGGCCCGGCGCGGCCTCGGCAATCTCGTGCAGCGCGGGTAGGCAGCGGGCGTCCTTTTCGATGGCGAGCACATGCCGCGCGCCCTCCATCAAGAGCCCGCGTGTCAGGCCACCGGGACCGGGGCCGATCTCCAGCACGTCGCAGGTGGTCAGATCCCCCGCCTGCCGGGCGATTTTGGAGGTGAGGTTCAGATCCAGCAGGAAATTCTGACCCAAGGATTTGCGGGCAGAGAGACCGTGCGCAGCAATCACCCGAGCCAGCGGCGGAAGGCTCTCGAGCGGGCTCATGCGCGGCGTGCCTCGCCCATGACCTGCGCCAGTTTCAGCGCCTCGATCAGCGATGTGGGGTTGGCCCGCCCCTGTCCTGCGATGTCCAAGGCCGTGCCGTGNTCCGGCGAGGTGCGGATAAAGGGCAGGCCCAGTGTGACATTGACGCCCCGGTCGAAATCCAGCGTCTTGATCGGAATGAGCGCCTGATCGTGATACATGCAGATCGCGGNATCATACTGCGCACGGGCTGCGGCGTGAAACATCGTATCCGCCGACATCGGGCCGCGCAGATCCAGCCCCTCGGCGCGTAGGCGGGTCAGCACCGGCCCGATCACGTCAATCTCTTCGCGCCCCATCTTGCCACCCTCGCCCGCATGCGGATTGAGGCCTGCGATGGCCAAACGCGGCGCGCGCAGGCCAAAATCGCGGATCAACGCGGCATGGGTGATACGGATCGTCTCTTCCAGCAGATCGGGCGTCAGCGCCTGCGGCACGTCTTTGAGCGGAATGTGGATGGTGGTGGGCACGACGCGCAATTGATCCGAGGCCAGCATCATCACGACGCGGTCCACCCCGGCCAGATGCGCCAGAAACTCGGTATGACCGGGAAAGGCGAATCCCGCCCCATCCTGAAGCGCCTGTTTGTGGATGGGAGCGGTGCAGAGCGCAAGCGCAGCACCCGATTGCACCAAACCCACACCGCGCGCGATCACGTCGATCACGCCCTGCGCATGGGCGGGATTGGGCACGCCNCGGGTCAATGGCCCGTCAAACGNATGCACCAAAACCGGCAGGGCAAGGGCCGATGCAGCAGAGGCCTCAGCGGGATCGGTGATGCAGGCAATCGGCGTGCCAGAGGGCAAATGCGCCGGGTCTCCGATCAANAAGAACGGCAGAGCGCCCCTCAAACGGTCCCAGGCTGCAGCCGCAATTTCCGGCCCAATCCCCGCGGGCTCCCCACAACTGAGCGCAATTGACGCGCTCACTGCTCGACGATCCGCGCCTCGGCACGCAACTGTTCAAGATACCCATTGGCAAAGGATTCGATCCGCTGGTTGCGGATGAAATTCGAGAGATCCTCAACCGACGGTGCCTCGCCGTCCAACTTGGGCGAGCGGCCACAGAGCATCAGGAACACCAGCGTTTGCCCGTTGGAGCGGGTCACGCTGGTCGAGGTTTCACCGGGATCGAGCTGGGACAGCGCCACAGCGATATCCTGCGGGATTTCCTCAGGGGCCTTTGATCCGCGTTCCAGCACCTCGGGCGGTTGGCCTTTGGCCACACCATAGAGATCGTCACAGGTATCGACCGCCGCGCGCACCTGTGCGGCGCGTTGCAGGGCCTCGGCGCTGCGCCCGCCAGAAATGTAATAAGCTGCATATTCAATGGCAGAATACTCCGGTGCAGCAACAGAGGTTTCCTCGATGTCGCGCATGTAAAAGAGCGCGAGTCCGCCGTCGATGGGCAGCGGATCGGACACCTCGCCAGGGGCGAGACCCAGCACGATAGGGCGCAGGCCCGCCGGCAAGTCCGAGAGCGCGACCCAGTCCATCCGCCCGCCGCGCCCCGCCGAGGGTGCTGCGGAATACTGGCGCGCGGCGGCGGCGAAATCGCCTTCGCTGTCCGCTTCGGCAATTTGTGTGGCCAGAGCTTGCTTTGCCTCGGCGTCCCCAAGGCTGGTGACAGGCAAAATGATTTCGGACAGAAGCACGCGCACCGCCGCCCCCCCTGTCAGCGCGCGTGTCGCACGCTCCAGATCATCCTCACTCACCGACACGCGCGAGGCAAATTGCGCGCGCGTGAGTTCGCGCCATGTGATCCCAGCACGCACAAATTCGCGAAAGGATTGCTGCGACACGCCAGCCTCTTCGAGCGATGAAATGAGCTGATCTGCGGTCATATTGGCCCGTCCGGCGAATTCCTCCATGCCGGTGCGGACCATGTCATCCTCTACCACCAGCCCTACGGCCCGCGCGGCGTCCAGTTTGATGCGTTCCTCGATCAACTGCTCGCGTGCCAACCGCCGTGGATCGCCCGGCGCGCGAAACAGCGTCAGCATCCGGGCGCGCTGTTGCAGCTCATATCCGGTGATCGCCTGATCGTTAACGTGAATTGCCGGTGCAAACAGGTTTTGCGCCTGCACCGGACTTACCCCTCCGGGCAACCCCGTCAAGCCAATCGCGGCTAGGGTCAGGGCGGCAAGCGTGCGGCGGAGGATCGGTGTCATTCTGGTCAGTTCCTGCATGTCCGGGTAAAGCTCGGGTCACGGGTGCGGAGGAGAACCCCGTAAACCCTACCGTAAAGCCGATGTTGGTTTCAGGTTCAAGGATAGTCGAAGAGGTAAAGCGGCGCGAGACCGAAAGCGTGATATCAACGCATTCGTTGGAATACGTCAGACCGGCACCGGCACGCACGCTGCGACTGGCCGCCTCGTCAAACCGCCATTCGGCATGGCCGGTCCATTGTTTGGCAAATCGGTAGCTGCCATCAATCGCCCATTCCGATACGGTCGAGGGACGGTTTTCTGCGGGATCGGCCGACAGCCACACATAGGTCGCCCCGATATTGGTGTACGCGTTCTGCCAGCTGGCGCGGGCCTCGGCCTTGGTGGTGTCAAACATCGAGTCAAACAGGCCGCGCGCGGTGACGGTCAATCCGGTGGCATTGCGGAATTGACCGGCAATCAGCAAATCCGACGTGCGGTCGCGCAGTCCCGATGACTTGCTAAAGCTGGGGGTAATGCCATCGCGTTCGAGCAAACGCTCGTCGCGCCGGACCTGTCCGACAGCGAGGCTGCCTTGCCAGCCAGCCGGATCAATCCGCGTCCAGCTCACGCCGTAAGCCGCGCTATATCCCCGCTCGCGTCGGTCAGGCGCATTGAAACGGGAATGGTTGAACAGATTGCCTTCGTCAAAGTCGATCTGCGTTGCCTCATCCAGCGGGATGTTTGGGTTAGACCCACCAGACCACGCCAGTTGAACGACAGGTTCGATGACATGGGTTACGGCATACCGGGTGGATTTCAAAAGAGGCCAGCGCAATTCAAGCGCGACACTGGGCGTGAGTTCGGTCGCATCCGCGGCAGAGGTGGTCCCGGCCTGAGAGATTTCGAAGTGATCGAGGATCAACCCGGTCCGAAAGCTGGCCAGCACGCCTGCGGGCAGGGTCCAGCCGCGATACCAGTCCAGCCGGGTGCTGAATCGTGTCACGTCGCGCCCATCGGCATAGCGGTCGAGCGTGGCAATCGTCGAGTCCGAGCCGCGATAATGGCTGTGCAGCGCAGCGCCAAACCGTAATTCACCCCCCAACCGCGTCGGAAAGAAGCGGCGCTCATACTCCGCATTTCCCGCAAGGGTCGGCAGGGTGGAATTGCTTTCGCCGATGCGGAGCGAATTGAAATGGGTGATCGCGCCTCGGATATATTCATCGCGGCGCGCGCGTTCGACNGAGAGCTCGTTCTTCAGCCGGTCCTTGTCGGAAAAGTCGTGATCCAGCAGGAACGTATCATCGCTGCTCAGTTCGACATTGAACCGAAGGACGAAATCGCGCGGCAGATCGAACCGACCGCTGCCAAAGAGATACCCCCGTGTTTCGTCCGGGCTAAAGTCATCTTTCGCAACTGCGCCATTGAATTCGATCTCTCCTTTGCGAAACGCCTGACGATAGCGCAGTTCGAGACGCCGCGAACTGGTGGCCCAAAACGGCGCCAGCGTCAGGTCGCGGCTCTCACCGATCGGGATGAAATAGGGCACCCGGATGCCTGTGCCCAAAAGCGTCGAATTGACCAGCGACGGGGTCAGAAACCCATGCGCCCGATCCAGCGTAGGATCGGGCAGACGCAGGCGGGGCAGGTAGAGCACTGGCGTGTTCAGGATCCGGAACTGCGCGTTGTCGAAATAGAGCTGCCGCGCCTCCTCGTCGTGGATCACCCGCTGCGCCCGGATCTGCCAGAGCGGCGGGCGTCCGGTCTCGCACACCCGACAAGAGGTGACTGCCGTCTTGTAGAGCTGGTTGAACCGGGCGTCGGTGCGTCGCATTTCAACCGCCGCCAGTTGCAACTGATCCTGCATCACGATCCGCGCCCCGCGCAGAATGCCGTTGGTCAGGTCGCGGTCCAACTCGGCGCTGTCGGCCAGGACCACGCTGCCATCGACATCCGTAAGCGTCAGNGGTCCCGTGATCACGAGTCGTTCGGTGGCGCGGTCATAAACGATTTCCCGCGCCTTGAGGCGACGCCCCTGATAGAGCGCCTCGACATTGCCAGAGGCGATCAATTGGTTGTCTTCGGTGATGCGCACGTCATCCGCCACCAAAACAGCGGGATCAACAGAGCCATCCTGCGCGCCAACCGGCGTTGCCATCGCCAACAGCAGGCCCAGCAGAATACGGGCAAACCGGGTCATCCGTCCTCCAGATGCAGAAGGATTCCGAGACCGATGAAGAGCGAGGCCACCGGCGGTGCCCATGCCGCCAGCAGGATCGGAATCTGTCCGTTCTCACCAAGGATCTGCGCAAAATTGCGGATATAATGCAGGCCAAAGCCCAAGAGCACCGCCGTCAGTACCGAGAGCCCCACATTGGCCCCGCGCGTGTGCTGCATGGTAAAGGCCGCCGAAATCAACACCAGCGCGACCAGAAACACCGGTTGGGCCAGTTCGCTCTGAAACCAGATCGCATAGCGTCGGGCCGAAAATCCGGCCTCTTCAAGCTGGGCGATGAACTTCGGCAACTCCCAGATCGGGACATATTCCGGGCTGCCAAAACTGTCGAGAATGCGATCTTGCGTCAGGTCTGAGGGCACCGTCATCTGTGCGTCTTCGCGCGCCGAGGCCTCTGGATTGACCCCTTGCGCCAGATCCCAGATCTTGGCCTCGGTCAACACCCACGCGCCTTCCTCAAGCTGCGCCGAGGTGGCGCTGATGCGGCGCAGGGGTTTGCCGTCCGGCGCAAAGTCGTAAAAGCTGGGCGCATAGAGTGTGCCCAGATCAGAACTGGCGCGGGCCGCATAGATCACCGTCTGCCCCTCTGCCGCGCTCTGCCGCAGCCACAAGCCCTCCGAGGCAATCGCCAGATCCGACGACGCCTGCCCGGAGTAGCTGTTGACCAGATCGTGATGTCGTTTTGACGTGGCCGCCACGAGGGGATTACCCACCGCCAACCCCAAGAGGCCAATGGCAAGCGCCACCGCCGCCGGCGCCAGTAGCCCCTGAAGCGCCGAGCGGCCCGAGGCACGCAGCACCACCAGTTCCGACGTCCTGGCCAGCCGCAGGAAAAGCGCCACCGAGGCAAGAATCATCACCAGCGGAATGATCTCGTAATAGGCTTCCGGCAGCTTCAGCAGCACGATGCCCAACACCTGACCGAATGCGAGTTCGGGGAAGTCCCCCAATTCATCCATCAGATCAATCAGTCCCAGCATCACCACAAGCGTGACAGTGACCCCGAGAAAACTCATGAAAAAGCGACGGCCGAAATAGCGTTCCAGAATCATGACGCCACCTCNGCCGAGCGGCGACCGCGCCCCATCAACCGTCGCCAGACGCCCGGATGGCTGGCAATGGACAATAGCAGCCCCGAAAGAACCAGCCCCAGCAGAACCGGCAAGTAGAGCAGCGGCCAGAGCGCTCCATTCAGCAAAACCGGGGCCACCACGATGCTCTCGACAATCTTGATCCCCACCAAAAGCCCAAAGGCCAAAAGCACCTGACGCCAGACGCCAAAGCGGCTGTGCGCCCCCACCAGCAGGGTGCAGAATCCCACCAGCGCCGCGATGACACACAAGAGCGCCGCGGTGATCCGGCCATGGGTCTGTGACATGACGGTGCCATAGGTTGTCCCGGTGCGGGTCGCCACAGCTTCGGGATCACGCAGCATCTCAAGCGTATTGGCAAAGGCCACCTCATCGAGATTGACCACATCACGACTGACAAGACTGCTGATGTCATAGGAAAAATCATCGAAATAGGTGGTAAAGAGCCGGTTCTGATCGGCACGGATATTCTGGGCCAGCCCGGAGACCATAACCAAACGTGTGCCGCCGCCCTCTTGTACCAGATAGGCGCGCGACGAGGTATAGGTGACGGGGGCCTCTGGATCACGCCGGTCGGACAAGAACACATCGCGCAATTCGCCCGTCTGAGTGATCTCGCGAATGTAGAAGGTGATTCCGGGGGCAGGGTGCAGGAATTCGCCGTCGCTCAGCAGCTTGGCCGAGATGTTGCGCGACACCTCATCTTGGCGCAGACGCAATTGGCTCAGGCTCCCGGGGATGAGGTAATGCGCCAGCAGCGACATCATCACCGCAACAATCACCCCAAAGACCAGCACCGGGCGGGTCAATCGCAGCGGCGAATAGCCCGTGGCCTGCATCACCGTCAATTCGCTCTCAGAGGAGAGACGGTTCACCACATAGACCGCCGCGGCAAAGGCCGCGATGGGCAGCACAACGCCGATCACTCCCGGCAAGGTCAGTGCCGTGAACTCTACAAAGACCCATGCGGGCTGGCCATCCCCGATCAGCCGGTCAAACATGCGCACCGCCTTGTTGATCCAGACGATCGACACCAGAACGAGCGCAAAAAAACCGAACAGAACCATGAATTGCGACAGCATGTACCTGTCGAATCTGGTCACTCTTATCCCCCATGGCAACAGACTTGTCGGGCAACCTAGCCGAATTGATTGCGGGGGAAAACTGCTAACTGGTCATTGGCGGCAAGCCGCGCTAGGTCTTGGAAAAGCTGAACCATAAGGAGTTCCCGATGACCCGACCCCTGCCTGTTGTCTTTGCCGAGACCGATCTGGATGCACTGGCCACGGTGCCGGGCCGCATTGCGGTGATCATCCCACCCGAAGGCAAGCTGGACGCAGGCGCGCGGCGCATCAACCGCATGACGCGCGGTGCGCTCGCCCGGCTGATCGAGGCGGCAGCTCTGAACGATAGAAAACCCGGCGACGTGATCACGATCAACTGGCCCGCCGGAATGGCCGCAGAGGCGGTGGATGTGGTGATCCTGCCGCGCAGCGCAAGCCCCGCCGAGAGCCGTCGCGCGGGCGTCAGCCTGGGCCGGATCAAAGGCGATAAACCATTGCTCATTCTCGGGGGCGCGCTACGCCGTCCGGTGGACGTGATTTTGGGGGCGCTGCTACGATCCTACGAATTCAACACCCACAAGACACCGCCCAAGACCACCAAGGACAAGACAGATCCGGGTGTCCTCACCCTGATGACCGGCAAACCAGATGAGGTCCGGACCGAGTCCGCTCCAGTGCTGGCACTTGCCGAGGGGGTGTTTTTTACCCGCGATCTGGTCAGCGAGCCAGCCAATCACCTGACCACCACGGAATTTGCCAATCGCATCGCCGCGATGCAGGATCTGGGGCTCAAGATCACCATCCTCGAAGAAAAGGACATGGAAAAGCTCGGCATGGGCGCAATCCTGTCGGTGGGTCACGGCAGCGCCAGCCCGTCGAAACTGGCGGTGATGGAATGGCTGGGCGGACCCAAAGGCGAGGCGCCGCTGGCTCTGATCGGCAAAGGCGTGGTGTTTGACACCGGCGGCATCAGCCTTAAGCCCGCCGCAGGCATGGAAGAGATGACCATGGACATGGGGGGCGCGGGCGTCGTCGCGGGCGTCATGCGCACGCTGGCGCTGCGCAAGGCCAAGGCAAATGTCGTGGGCCTTGTGGGCATCGTGGAAAACATGCCGTCGGACCGTGCCACCCGTCCCGGCGATGTCGTCACCTCAATGAAGGGCGACACCATCGAGGTGATCAACACCGACGCCGAAGGGCGGCTCGTTCTGGCCGATGTGATGTGGTATGCACAGGAAACCTACAAGCCGCGTGGCATGATTGATCTGGCCACTCTGACCGGGGCCTGCATCGTGGCCTTGGGCCATGAAAATGCCGCCGTGCTCAGCAATGACGACGGGCTTTGCAATGCCTTCATGCGCGCGGCCAAAACCGAGGGCGAGGGCGCGTGGCGTCTGCCTCTTGGGCAGGGCTATGCCGATATCATCAAGAGCCAGATTGCTGACGTCAAGAACTCTGGCGGGCGGCCGGCGGGTACGATCACGGCGGCGGAATTCCTGCATCGCTTCGTGCAGGATGGCATGCCTTGGGTGCATCTCGACATCGCGGGCGTCGCCAGCGTCAAGGCCGACACCACCTATGCCCCCAAGGGCGCAACCGGCTGGGGTGTGNTGGCGCTCAACCGNCTGGTGGCGGATCTGCTCGAGGAGAGGTGATGGGCGCCGCCTATTTCTATCATCTGACGCGTCAACCGCTCGAGGCGACCTTGCCGATGCTCTTGGAGAAATCCTTGAGCGTGGGCTGGCGTGTGGTGGTGCGTGGCCGGGACAGGGCACGGATGGTCTGGCTGGATGAACGGCTGTGGTTGGGGCCCGAGGACGGCTTTCTGCCGCATGGCCTATCGGGCGGGCCGCAGGATGCCGATCAGCCGGTGTTGCTGACGACTGACAGCGCGCGGCCCAATGGCGCGGTCTGCCTCATGGCGATTGATGCGGCAGAGGTCAGCGCCCAAGAGGTGCAAATGCTGGACCGGGTCTGCATCCTCTTTGACGGCAATGACGATGCGGCGGTTCAGGCGGCGCGCAGCCAGTGGAAGACCCTGACCGGCGCTGGCTGCACCGCCCAATATTGGTCCGAGGCGGGTGGCCGCTGGGA
>JGI25319J35699_1000618_pt1 | contig 18892 bp, 16 predicted proteins | sample AutmiccommuBRH17_FD_35699 | JGI IMG/M metagenome (IMG submission 35699) | reverse complement strand
CGCTCCCCGCCCGCGGGCGGGGGGCCCGGCTTGGGCCTTGTGCCCTGGGGGCGGGTCGGCAATAGTCGGTTTCGGCACCGCCTTGCGGAGGGGGGCTGAACGGACGACGACCGAGGACATTCAGGGACATGACTGCAGACATCCGCCTTGCCCAGTTGCTGTGCTCGCGCCTGTGCCATGATCTGGTCGGGCCGGCGGGGGCCGTCAACGCGGGCCTGGAACTGGCTGAAGATGGCGATTTGGACGGCGACGCCCTGGATCTGGTGACCTCAAGCGCCGCCGAGGTCACGCGCCGCCTGGCGTTCTTCCGCATCGCTTTCGGCGCGGCTGGCGGCAAGGCTTCCGCCGTGGGCACGTTGAGCCTCAACGAGGCCCGGGAACTGGCGGGCGAAATGCTGGCGGGCGGTAAGGCCGAACTGGAATGGCCGGAAAGCAGCCACGCCCCCGACAGCCTGCCCGCGGGCGTCGGCAAGGTGCTGCTTCTCATGATTTTGCTGGCGTCCGAATGCCTGCCCCGGGGTGGGCCGGTCACGGTTCACTCGGCGGCCCTGCCCGAAGGTGTGGGCCTTGCCGTGAGCGCGCAGGGCGTCGGCGCGGTGCTGAAGTCCGACCTGATGGCGGCCCTTGACCCGGACGCGGACGAAGACGTGGTGAGTGCGCGCACCGTGCATGCCTATTTCGCCCAAGTGCTGGCGCGCGCCGAAGGCGGCCGTATCGAGACCTCCGATGAAGGCGACGGCGAAATCCGCTTCATGGCGCTGTTTCCGCAGGACAGGGGCGGGCGAGGATAGGCACAGGCGATGACCGCAACCGTATCTGAAATGGTGGCTAGGCCATCAGTCATAGTGAAATCCGGGTGAATTCATTTGCCGCCCTGTGGTGGTTTTGCTTTAATTTCCCGAGCCTTAGAAATTTTTATACCGGGAGGCGGCACCGCACGGTCGAAATCACGGTGGGTTTCGTACGTTTTCCCGATGCAAAACTAACTAACGTAGACGGCGTGCAATAAGCCGAGATGCCCTTGTTGCACGCTACTTTATGCGGAAACTTATGTTCGGGGCCGCCGGCTCCCAGGAGCGCACAGATGGACGACCTTCTCACTGAATTTCTTACCGAGACCTCGGAAAACCTTGCCGTGCTCGACGTCGAACTGGTCAAGTTCGAACAGGAACCGGACAATAAGGCAATCCTTGGGAACATTTTCCGCCTGGTTCATACCATCAAAGGAACCTGCGGGTTCCTGGGGCTGCCGCGATTGGAATCGGTGGCCCATGCCGGTGAGAACGTGCTCGGCAAGTTCCGCGACGGCGAGTTGGAGGTCACGCCCGAGGCGGTGACGCTCATCCTCAAATGCCTGGACTGTGTCCGCGACCTGTTGGGCAAGCTCGAGGAAACGGGGGCCGAACCCGAAGGCGACGATCAGGAACTGATCGACGATCTGAACGCCTATGCGGAAGGTGGCGGCGCCAAGGCCGCGCCGGCGGCGCCCGCCGCCGCAGCCTCCGCCACGGGCGGTGCCGCCGCGGTCAACGAATTCGGCGCCCCGGTGGCGGCCGAACTGCTGGCCGAGGTCGAGGCCGCGACGGCCCAGGGCGTNAAGGCCGCATCCCAGGAGCAGCTTGAGGCCGAATTGGCCGCCGAGCGCGCCGCCGAGGCCGCAAAGGCCGCGACGCCGGCGACAAACGAACATGGTGCCCCCGTGGCCCAGGAACTTTTGGACGAGGTCGAGGCCGCCCAGGTGGCCGGCGCCCGCGCCGCGACGGAAGCGGAACTGCGTGCCGAAATGGAGCAGGAGCGCGAGGCCGAAAAGGCGTCCAAAGCCAGCGTGCCGGCCCCCGCCCCGTCCAAGGATGCGGAAAAGAAGGACACGGGAAAATCCGGGGGCGGTGTCGCCGCATCGTCGATCCGCGTCAACGTCGACGTTCTGGAAGACCTCATGACTCTGGTCTCCGAACTGGTGCTGACCCGCAACCAGCTGCTGCAGATGGTGCGCGGTCTGGACGACAGCGAATTCACGGTACCGTTGCAGCGCCTGTCGCATATCACCACGGACCTGCAGGAAGGCGTCATGAAGACGCGGATGCAGCCGATCGGCAATGCCTGGGCCAAGCTGCCGCGCATCGTGCGCGACCTGGCCGTTGAATCGGGCAAGAAGATCGAACTGGTCATGCTCGGCGCGGAAACGGAATTGGATCGCCAGGTTCTGGAACTGATCAAGGATCCGTTGACCCATATGGTCCGAAATTCGGCCGACCACGGGCTTGAAGACATCGAAGGCCGCCAGGCCGCCGGCAAGTCCGACACCGGGACGATCACCCTGAACGCCTACCACGAAGGCGGCCATATCATCATCGAGATCGCCGACGACGGACGCGGCCTAAACATCGACCGCATCAAGCAGAAGGCGCTGGAAAACGGCCTGACGACCGAAGCCGACCTGGGGCAGATGACCGATCAGCAGATCGGCATGTTCATCTTCAAGGCCGGGTTCTCGACGGCGGAAAAGATCACCAACGTGTCGGGCCGCGGCGTCGGCATGGACGTGGTGCGCACCAACATCGAGAAGATCGGCGGCACCGTCGAGCTGAAGACGACGCCGGGCAAGGGCTCGACCTTCACCATCAAGATTCCGCTGACCCTGGCCATCGTCTCGGCCCTGATCGTCGAGTGCTGCGGCGAACGCTTTGCGGTGCCGCAGATCAGCGTTCTGGAACTGGTCCGTGCCTCCGCGCAGTCGGAAAACGCCATCGAGATGATCAACGAATCAGCCGTGTTGCGCCTGCGCGACCGGCTGTTGCCGCTGATTTCGTTGCGCGAGCTGCTGCGCCTGCAGGATCCGCCCAAGGCCGACAAGAGCAACGGCGGCGATAAGGACGGGGACGCGGCGCCCAAAACCACCGACGCCCTGGTGGCGGAAGCGATCGCCGATGACGAGGAAGTATTCATCGTCGTTACTCAGGTCGGCTCCAACACCTTCGGCATCATCGTCGACCGGGTGTTCGATACCGAGGAAATCGTGGTCAAGCCGGTGGCTCCCATCTTGCGCGACATCACCTTCTATTCCGGCAACACGATTCTCGGCGACGGCAGCGTGATCATGATCCTGGATCCCAACGGCATCGCCGAGGCCGCCGGGGAAATGGATACCGAACACCGTTCGGAAGCCGATATTCAGGCCGTGTCGACGGACGAGGAAACGACGTCCCTGCTGGTCTTCCGTGCCGGCGGGCCGGAACTCAAGGCAGTGCCGCTGGCCCTGGTCGCGCGGCTCGAAGAGATCGACATGTCCGAGACCGAAACCTCGCACGGCCAGGTCATGGTGCAGTACCGCGAACAGCTGATGCCGCTGATCCCGTTCGCCGCCACCCATCAGTTCAAGGAAACGGGCCGCCAGCCGATCCTGGTGTTCACCGATCGCGAACGGTCGATGGGCCTGGTCGTGGACGAGATCGTCGACATCGTCGACGACCGCCTGAAGATCGAGTTGACCACGGATATTCCAGGCCTGATCGGCAGTGCCGTCATCGCCGGCAAGGCGACGGACGTGATCGACGCCGGCTACTTCCTGACCCAGGCGTTCTCCGACTGGTTCGGCTCCGCGGATGCCGCCGCGATCGAATCCAGTTCAGGCGGCCGGCGTAGGGCGCTTCTGATCGACGATAGTCCGTTTTTCCGTAACCTGCTGGCGCCGTTGCTGTCGGTCGCGGGATGGCAGGTCACGGCGCTGCAAAGTGCCCAGGAAGCGCTCACCATGCGTGATAAGGGTGCCGCTTTCGACGTCATCATTTCCGACATCGAAATGCCGGGGATGAACGGTTTCGAATTCGCGAACGAGGTTCGCCGCGGCGGGGCGTGGGAAAAAGTGCCCATGGTGGCGCTGTCGGCCCGCGCCACGAGCGCCGATTTCGAACGCGGACGCAACGCGGGCTTTGACGACTATGTCGCCAAATTCGATCGCGAAGCCCTGGTATCCAGTCTGGCCCAGACCGTGGCAGGGGCGGCTTCCGGCCGCGCAAGCTAAGGTTTCGGCCGGATTGTCGAAACGCATGGCGCAAGGATCGTTATTGCGATATCAGCATAAGTCCTGTTATCCAGATTGATGCCGTCGGCATCTGGGGGTGCAGGGAAACTTACGGAGGACAGCCGAGGTAACGGTAATCCGTATGCAACCGAAGACGAACTGACGCGGGTGGGCTAATGAAATCTTGTCTGATCGTTGACGACTCGAAAGTAATCCGGATGGTCGCTCGGAAGATCCTCGAAGAACTCAGCTTCGAGACGGTTGAGGCGGCTGATGGCCAGGAAGCCCTGGATGCGTGCAAGCAAAAGCTGCCCGACGCCGTGTTGCTGGATTGGAACATGCCGATCATGAGCGGCATCGAGTTTTTGCGGGAATTGCGTGCGCTGCCCGGTGGCGGCGGCCCGATTGTCGTGTTCTGCACCACTGAAAACGACATCCAGCATATCCAGGAAGCGATCGAAGCTGGTGCGAATGAATACATCATGAAGCCATTCGACAGCGAGATCATCCAAGCGAAGTTCTCGCAGGTCGGCCTTCTTTAACTGTCTGCCGACCGACGGGCGGCGGATGTGGTTTATCGCGACGCGATAAGGGGTTACGGATGACGAGTGACGAAGTCCGCGTCATGTTGGTCGACGATTCTGCCGTGATCCGCGGCCTGATCGCGCGCATGATCGAGGGCGAGCCGGGCCTGCGTGTCGCGGCGTCGGTCGGCAACGGCCAGATGGCCGTGGACCGCCTGAAAGCGCATCCCGTCGATGTCATCATCCTGGACATCGAAATGCCGGTGATGGACGGCCTGACGGCGATCCCGAAGCTTTTGGAGATCAAGCCCGACGTCAAGATCATCATGGCGTCGACCCTGACGGAAAAGAACGCCGATATCAGCCTGCGCGCCCTTCAGGCCGGGGCGACGGATTATGTGCCGAAGCCGACGTCGACGCGCGAGATTTCCGGCGGCGATATCTTCAAGCAGGAACTTCTGGAAAAGATCCGCCAACTCGGCCTGATCAGCCGGCGTCCGCCGTCGACGCCGGGTGCTGCGTCGGCCATCCCGGTGCCCAAGGAACGGGTCGCCAAGCCGCTCTACGAAAAACCGGTGCAGTTGCGGACGGACGGCGGGACTGTCCGCCCACGCATTCTGGCGGTCGGCAGCTCGACCGGCGGGCCGCAGGCCCTGTTCCAGCTGTTCAAGGACATCCGGCCCGACATCAACATGCCGGTGATGGTGACGCAGCACATGCCGGCGACCTTCACCACCATCCTGGCCGAGCATATCGCCAAGTCCACCGGCTGGCCCTGTACGGAAGCCGCTGACGGAACGCCGCTGCAGGCCGGACATATCTACATCGCGCCGGGCAATTTTCACATGACGGTCGAGCGATCCGGTGCGGGCATGGTTATTCGCACCAATCAGGATCCGCCCGAGAACTTCTGCCGGCCCTCCGTCGATCCCATGCTGCGTTCGCTCGCGGCCGAATTCGGTGGTGCCGTGTTGACCGTCATTCTGACAGGAATGGGGCATGACGGCCGTGATGGTGCCGCGGCCGTGGTCAAGGCCGGTGGCGCGGTTATTGCTCAAGACGAGGCGTCTAGTGTCGTTTGGGGAATGCCGGGCGCGGTTGCCACGGCTGGATTGTGTAATGCGGTTCTGCCGCTTAAAGATCTGGGCCCGCATGTCATGAGCAAGTTGCGCACGAGGGCCGCATGAAGCCGGATGATTTCCAGTTCATGTCGACGATGCTGAAGCAGCGTTCGGGCCTGGTCCTGAACGAGGACAAGGCCTATCTGCTGGAAAGCCGCCTGATGCCCGTGGCCCGGGCTCATAACATCAAGGGCGTCGAGGAGCTGATCGCGGAAATCCGCAAGTCGAACAACGAGGCGATAATCGTCGAGGTCACGGAAGCGATGACCACGAACGAATCGTTCTTCTTCCGCGACATCAAGCCCTTCGACCTGTTCCGCGAGCACGTTCTGCCGCACATGCTGGAAAAGTGCGCTGCCAAGAAATCCCTACGCATTTGGTGTGCCGCCGCCTCGAACGGGCAGGAACCCTATTCCTTGGCCATGCTTTTGAAGGAAGCAGGGGCCAAGCTCGCCGGCTGGAAGATCGAGATCGTCGGCACGGACATCTCCCGGCAGGTGCTCAAGAAGGCAGAGAACGGCCTCTATTCCCAGTTTGAAGTGCAGCGCGGCCTGCCCATCACCATGTTGGTCAAATATTTCGACAAGGTGGATGATCAATGGCAGCTGAAGCCCGAAATCCGCGCGATGGTTCAGTACAAATACTATAATCTGCTGGAAAATCTGGCGCCGTTGGGCAAGTTCGACGTGGTGTTCTGCCGCAACGTGCTGATCTATTTCGACCAGCCGACCAAGACCAAGGTGCTGGCCGGCGTGGCGGGTCTGATGCCCGATTACGGCATGCTGTTCCTGGGTGGGGCCGAGACGGTTCTCGGCGTGTCGGACAAGTTCGCCCCGGTGGCGGGCCAGCGCGGTGTCTACGCCCTGACCGGAAAGTAGCTCCTCGACCTATCCTTTCCCGAAAACAAAAAGAGGCGGGAACGCCCCACCTCTTGTTCGTGAACTTTGGACCGAGGCCGGGCGTCAGCCGTTGGCCGCGGCTTTCTGCGCCGGTTCCGGATCGCGCAGCACATAGCCGCGTCCCCACACCGTTTCGATGTAGTTCTCGCCGCCGGTCGCCGTCGACAGCTTCTTGCGCAGTTTGCAGATGAACACGTCGATGATCTTCAATTCCGGCTCGTCCATGCCGTTATAGAGATGGTTGAGGAACATCTCCTTGGTCAGGGTCGTGCCCTTGCGCAGGCTGAGCAATTCGAGAATGCCGTATTCCTTGCCGGTCAGATGGATCGGCTGGCTGTCGACCTCGACCGTCCGGGTGTCCAGATTGACCATCAGCCGGCCGGTCTGGATGATCGACTGGGCGTGGCCCTGGGACCGCCGGACGATGGCCTGAATGCGGGCCATCAGTTCTTCCTTGATGAAGGGCTTGGTCAGGTAATCGTCGGCGCCGTGGCCGAGCCCCTTGACCTTGCTTTCCGACTCGCCCAGNCCCGACAGGATCAGCACCGGGGTATTGACCCGTGAGTCGCGCAATCGGCGNAGGACCTCGAACCCGTCCATGTCCGGCAGCATGATGTCGAGTACGATGATGTCGTAGTCGTAGAGCTTTCCGATCTCCAACCCGTCCTCGCCGAGGTCGGTCGTATCGACGACCATGTTGGCCGATTCAAGCATCATCTTGACGCTTTTCTGGGTCGAGGGATCGTCTTCGACGAGCAGCACACGCATGAACGGCCTCCTTAATCGGACGCATTAACCTTTGTTAACCATAACCTCCGCGGCGAATCGGTGCAAGTTGACGGACTGTCCCCAGGAATATTTCGTTATTCAGCAGAGGCTTAACACTCCATCAACCGTTGTCCGTGATAGTATGGTCAGGCAATAAAAACGGTATTCGGATTCGCGGTCAAAGCGCTTGTACACGTTCGTCAATGACATTCTGAACGAAGTCGACCGGCACACCGGGCAGATTTACTTTGGCCGGGTCGCCAACATCGTCGGCCTGCTGGTCGAGGTCGAGGGCCTTCAGGGGGCGGTCTCCGTCTCCGATCATTGCGATATCACCACCAAGAACGGCAGCAAGGTTCCCTGCGAGGTCGTCGGGTTCCGTGACGGCAAGGCGCTGGTCATGCCGTTCGGTGCTGTCGACGGCATCGGCATGGGCTGCAAGGTCGAAGTCGGCGCGTCGGAGCCGGTCATCTATCCGGTCGAGGCCTGGTTGGGCCGTGTCATCGACGCCTTCGGCCGGCCCGTCGACGGCAAGGGGCCGCTGCCCACCGGTTCGACCCCCTATCCGATTCATACGGTGCCGCCGCCCGCCCACGAACGGTCGCGCATCGGGGGCAAGGTCGATCTCGGCGTGCGTGCGATGAACACCTTCCTGACCTGCTGCCGCGGGCAGCGGCTCGGCATCTTCGCCGGCTCGGGGGTCGGCAAATCCACGCTGCTGTCCATGATGGCGCGCAACACGGACGCCGAGGTCAGCGTGATCGGTCTGGTCGGCGAACGCGGCCGCGAGGCCCGCGAGTTCATCGAGGATCATCTGGGTGAAGAAGGCCTGAAACGCTCGGTCGTCGTCGTTGCAACCTCGGACGAGCCGCCTTTGGTGCGTCGGCAGGCGGCCTTCATGACCATGGCCGTGGCGGAATTCTTCCGTGACTGCGGCGCCAACGTACTGTGCCTGATGGACAGCGTCACCCGCGTCGCCATGGCGCAACGAGAAATCAGTCTGGCCGTGGGCGAACCGCCGGCCTCCAAGGGCTATACCCCTTCGGTCTTCGCGTTGTTGCCGCGGCTATTGGAGCGCGCCGGACCCGGCCGTCAGGGACAAGGCGACGTGACAGGGTTGTTCACGGTGCTGGTCGAGGGCGACGACCATAACGAACCCGTGGCCGATGCCGTGCGCGGCATCCTGGACGGCCANGTCGTGCTTGANCGCGCCATTGCCGAGCGGGGCCGCTACCCCGCCATCAACATTCTGCGCAGCGTGTCCCGAACCATGCCGGCCTGCAACACGCCGGAACAGAACGCCCTGGTCCTCCGCGCACGGCAATTGTTGTCCGTCTACGAAGACATGGCGGAACTGATCCGCCTCGGCGCCTATCGCCGCGGCTCCGACCCCAAGGTCGACGAGTCGATCAAATACTATGACGCCATCGAAGCGTTCCTGGGCCAGGAAATCGGTGATGTCACGGACCTCGATACCTGCTACCGCCTGCTGGCGGAAACCCTTGATATGCCTGCACCGGCNCCGCAACACGCGGCTGCGGCGCCCGCCGATGGCACCGCCCCGGCGGCGTGACGCGGACCTGACGGAGACACCAAACCCCCATGGCCGCCGGTCTGAAGAACCTGATCCGCCTGCATGAATGGACCGTNGACGAACGGCGGCGCGAGCTTGGCCAGCATATCCGCAGGCTGAATGAGCTGGATCAGCAGATCCGCGATCTNGAGGCCGAATTGAAACGGGAACAGGCACTTGCCGGGTCCAGTGAAATGGGCATCACCTTCGGCGCCTACTATAACCTGTTCCGTTATCGTCGCGCCCTTCTCGATCAGAAGGTCCGTGCCAAGGAGGCGGAAATCCTGGAGGCCCGCGACATCCTCAGCCGCGCCTTCATGGAATTGAAGAAATATCAGGTCGCCGACGAAATTCGTAAGCGCGAGGCGGCACTGGAAGACGCGCGGCGGGAGCAGGGTGAATTGGACGAACTCGGCCTGCAGCTCTATCGCCGCCAGTCGGCGCGCCGCAAGGCGGCCCGCCCGGTGGGCTGACCCACCGGCTTCTCTTCAGATCGAATGCAGATGCGCCAGAAGAGCCGCGTTGTTCCATTGCGGCTGGCGGTCCTCGACCAGAATCTTATGTTCGGGCACACCGTCCGCCCCGCCCCGGCGGGTGACGACCTGGACCCAGCGCGGCACCAGTTCGTTGCTGACGTCCTGCAGGATCGTCGTCGCCAGATTTTCATGGGACGGCCAATCGCCGCCTTCCAGGGCCCGCAGATAGGCGGCGAAGGCGGCGGGCGAGACGGTCAACGCGTCAGGCACGTAGCGCAGCGCGACATCGATTGACCCGCCCAGGGCGGCGAGCCGGCCGCTCAGGCTCGACACGAAATCGATGTTGCGGTCCGGGTTGGGGGCCGGGGCCAGAACGGCCCGCCGCTGCCACAGATCCATGTTTCCATTCTCCTATACGACCAGTCCGACGCCGCCCTTGGTCGGGGCAGGGGGGTCGACCGCGATGAAATTGGCAGGTTGTGCCTGAAACCCGACGCCACCCCGGAAACCGGTGATGTCGCCCGACATCTCGTAAAGATGACGGATATCGTTGCGCATGTCCGGCGGCAAATGCGTATCCGAGCGCACCACCATGTCCATCCGCCGATGGGCCGTGTCGACCAGGCCATCCAATTGGATATGGCCCAGTTTCGACAGGGTGACATCGATCACGAAGCGGGTGCCGGGGCCGTGCTCCGCATCGTCTTCGTCCTCGCTCTGGGGGCGGGTGAACAGGCGGATCTGTTCCAGCTGCCCGTTGTTCAGGAAGGGGATCATGAAGATGCGCCAGTCGCCCGTGGTCGGCTCGTCGGCTAGGCGCGACAATTGGCCCATGTCGTCGCGCACGCGGCCCAACAGTCCCGGATTGACCCGTTGCAAAACCCGCACGGTGTTGTCGCCCAGCCAGGCGCGGACATCGCCGCCCCGCACGGCTGACAGAAAGAACAGGATGTTCGCGGTCATGTTGCCGTCCGGGCGCGGCAGGACGGCGTGCAGAAGGTGCTGCGCGGTATTGGGCGCCGCCTGCGCCAGGGTCTCGACGACCTCGCGCATGGCGGGCCACTGGCGGTCGAGGAACAGGGCCTGACGAAAGGTCAGTTTCGCATTGTCGAGAAGCGGCTCCGGCTGGGCCGGGGGCAACGGTGCGCTGGTCACGGTCAGCACCACGCGCGCGCCCTCGGGCGGCGGGTTCGCGCCGGCAAGGGCGATCGGGCCCAGGGGGGTTTCGACAATGGGCTGGCCGCCCGCCTGTGCACCGCTGACGATCCCGGTCAGTGTCTGTCCCAGGGCGGCAAGCGGCGGTGTCGGGCCCTGGGTCTGGGTCAGGGCTGCCGAGCCGCCCGGCGGCGCCGGTTGCAGGGCCGTGATCTGGACCGTGAACTGGGTTCCGGCCGGCAGGGTCTGGGATGGGGCGACCTGCGGGGAGCCTGCGGAAGACGGCCCGATGCCGCCCTGTGCCTGGCCGGAAGGGCCGGCCGCCAGGGGACCGGGAACCGCACCGGGCAGCGATCCGCCGGGGCCGGACGGCTGGCCTAAGGGGGATGGAGTCCCTGTTCCCGCCGCGCCGGGAACAGCCGCCCCACCTTGGCCCGAGAGCGCGCCGGGCGCCGGGACAGCGGGAAAAAGGCCGGGCAACGTCGGCGCCGGAATGCCCGGCGCCGGGCGCAGCAGGGTCGCGGTCAGGCTGTTGCCTTCGGTGAAGGGCGGCAGGTTGAGCACCGCCGTCCCGGCCGTGGCCTGGGCGCCGGTCTGTAGGGATTGGGCCGCGGCGCGCAGTGCGGCGGCCGGATTCTGGCCATTGATCGCGGCGATGATGAATTGAAGCTGCGGGCCGCGCCCGTTCAATTGCAGGGTCACCTTGTCGCCGGGGTTCAGGTTCAACAAGGCCTGCAACTGCAATTGCAGCTTGCCGACCACGCCTTCAAGGGTCGCAAGCCCTTGCGGCGTCACGTTGGCGATCTGCAGGTCGAAGCGCGCCCCCAGGGCGGCATCAAGGATTGCCTGCGGCACGGGCACCTGGGCCTGGGCGGGGGGCAGGGTAATGGCGGTCGGCGGCGGCAGGGGGGCGGTAACGGCGGGCGTCACCGGCGGGGGCGGTGGCGGGGCGGAAATTTCCGACATTGGTGCGACCCCCAAATTGTGCTGCGGCCGCCCGCGACCGGAGGGCTCAGCCCTCGGCGGGAAGGGCGACGTTGATCATCCGTTCGTGGCCGTCGATCAGGTCTTCCAGGTCCACGTCCTCGTCCTCGGCCTCCTGGTCGCGCAAGGGCAGGTCCGCGTTCAGGCTGAGAACCTCGCCGTACAACAGGTCCGCCAAATCGGGGGCGCCGGTCGGGAAGAAACCGTCGATGGGATCGGCCGATCCTGTGGTTCCGGCCAGGGCCAGTCCTGCGCTTTCCATGGCAGCCAGGATCGCACCCATGCGGCCGGTGGCGTCCGTGCGGGTGACCAGCATTCTCTTGATGCCGAGTGATCCGAACGCCATGGCCACGTCTGCGGCTTCCAGAGCGTCCATGCCCGCGTTCAGAACCAGTACCGGTTCGGCGGGGGCAGCGTTGACGAAATCGAACAGGCCGTCCATTTCCGTATGGGACCGGTGGTTGACCCCCGGTGAATCGATCAGCACCACGGTCCGTTTGGGAATGCGGGCCATGAATTGGGCCAGTTCCTCGGCGGTTTCGGTGATGAAGACTTCCTGACCCATGATCTTGGCGAAGGCGGTCAGCTGTTCGACCGCGCCCGCGCGTTTCAGATCTGTGGTCAGAAGCTGCACGGACCGCCGCGCCATCAGTGCCCGCGCGGCCAGTTTCACCAAGGCCAGGGTTTTGCCGGCGCCCGGCGGGCCGACCAGGATCAGGCGTTGGTTGTCGGCGGTCACGTCGATGGGCACGAAGTTGAAATCGAGGGCGAGGGTGCCGGTCAGGGCCGCGATCGGCGTGCGCGGTTCCATGTCGGCGGCGGCCTGGGACAGACGGTCGGCCAGGTTCATCGGCACGCCGTGCAGCAGCAGGGTTTCCAGCACTTGGTCGAAGCGCTGTTCCGGCGCCATGGCGACATGACCCAGGCGCGGATCGCTGGCGTCCTGTTGGCGGGCGGCGACGATCCGCGCCTCGCCGCTGATCGGGTTGGTCTGGGTCGACACGATGGTCGCCTCGTCGCCCAGTTCGCGCCGCACGAGGGTCATTGCCTGCCGCAGGTTCGCCGCTTTGAATGTGAGAAGCCGCATGATCGTTTCTCCTGTAGCTTTCTGCCGTACGTTACACCTGCCCCACGGTCTTGATCTTGGCCTTGGGGTGGATTTCGTTCTGGGACATCACGACGGTCATCGGCCGGAAACGCTCGACGATGGATCGCACGTAGGGCCGGATGGCCGGGCTGGTCAGCAGCACGGGGCTTTCGCCCATCATCGCCTGCCGTTCGAAATTGGTGCGCAGCGCGCCGATGAATTCCTGAAGCTTCGAGGGCGCCATGGACAGCTGCTTGTCGTCTTCCGGGCCGACGATCGATTCGGCGAAGGCCTGCTCCCACGGCGGCGACAGGGTGACCAGCGGAATGAAACCCTGGTCGTTCACGTTGGCATCGGAAATCTGCCGCGCCAGACGGGCCCGCACATGCTCGGTGATCATCATCACGTTGCGGGTTCCGGCGCAGGCCTCGGCGACGCCTTCCAGGATGGTCGGAAGATCCCGGATCGAGACCCGCTCGGCCAGCAGGTTCTGCAGCGTCCGCTGCAGGCCGCCCAGGGAGATCGTGCCGGGGACGATGGAATCGACAAGTTTCTGCTGTTCCTTGTCCAACTCGTCCAAAAGCTTCTGCGTCTCCGCATAGCTCAGCAGGTCGTCCATGTTGTCCTTGATGATCTCGGTCAGATGGGTGGTCACCACCGTTGCCGGATCGACCACCGTATACCCGCGGAACAGGGCCTCTTCGCGGTTGGCATCCTCGATCCACATGGCCGGCAGGCCGAAGGTCGGCTCCATGGTCTTTTCCCCGGCCAGGGTGATTTCCTCGCCGCGCGGGTCCATGACCAGCAGCATGCTGGGCCGAAGATCGCCGCGCCCGGTCTCGATCTCCTTGACCCGGATGACGTAGGTGTTGGCGGGAAGCTGCATGTTGTCCTGGATGCGCACGGACGGCATGACGAAGCCCATTTCCGACGCCAACTGGCGGCGCAGGGCCTTGATCTGGTCGGTCAGGCGCTGGCCGTTCTCGGGTGGCGAATTGATCAACGACAGCAGGCCGTAACCCAGTTCCAGGCGCAGATAATCGATGCGCAACGCCGTCGCGATGGGTTCTTCCGCGGCCTTGCTCGGCTCCGGCGTAGAATCCTCAAGCGCCCGGATCGCTTCCTCGGCCTTGCGTTTGTCGCGGGCCGTCACGATGAAGCCCATGGCGCCCGTGGCGAAGGCCAGCAGCAGGAAGGGGAAGGCCGGAATGCCGGGCATGGCCGCCAGGCCGACCAGCAGGAAGCTCGACATGCCGAGGGTTTTCGGCTGGCCGCCGAGCTGGCGGAACAGGGTCGCTTCGGTCGGGCCGGTGATGCCGGCCTTGGTCACCATCATACCGGCGGCGGTTGATACGATCAGCGCCGGAATCTGGCTGACCAGGCCGTCGCCGACGGTCAGGCGGGTGTACATGTCGGCGGCCTGGGCGAACGACAGATCGTTCTGCGCGACCCCGATGACCATGCCGCCCAGCACGTTGATCAGGGTAATCAGAAGGCCGGCGATGGCGTCGCCGCGCACGAACTTTGACGCACCGTCCATGGCGCCGAAGAAGGTGCTTTCGTCCTCCAACTCCTTGCGCCGGAAGCGCGCGTCGTCTTCGTCGATCAGGCCCGACGACAGGTCGGCATCGATCGCCATCTGCTTGCCGGGCATGGCGTCCAGGGTGAAGCGCGCGGCCACTTCGGCGATACGGCCCGAACCCTTGGTGATGACGATGAAGTTGACGAGCACCAGGATCGCGAAAACGATGATCCCGATGACGAAGTTGTCCTGCATGACGAAGCCGCCGAAGGCCTCGATGACCTGACCGGCGGCGTCCGTTCCGGTGTGACCTTCGGCCAGAATCAGACGGGTCGATGCCAGGTTCAGCGCCAGGCGGATCATGGTCGCCAGCAGCAGAACCGTGGGAAACGAGTTAAAATGGAGCGGCTTTTCGATGAACAGTGCCGTCATCAGGATCAGCACCGAGAAGGTGATCGAAAAGGCCAGGCTCATGTCCAGGAGCCAGGTCGGCATAGGCAGGATCAGCACCACCAGTATGCCGATAACGCCGAGCGCGAAGATCAGATCGCCGCGCTTGAGAAGGTCGATCACGCCCTGGAACGGGTTGCCGCCTTCTTCCTCGGGCCCCGACTGCGGCGCGCCCCGCGGCGCGGCCGTGCGGGCGGCCGCGGTCGCGCTTTGCGTCGCCTCAGCCATTACCGTTCCCCGCCGTCATGTCGTTTGTTCCCGTTGTCATTCGTTTCGGCATTTTCTTGTCGTCGTTCATCGGATGCCTTGGTCGGTCCGTTTCGCGTTCCGGATCAGGGGGCCGGCGCCGCGCCGGCTTCGCCCGGCTGCGGCACGGCAAAGCCTTCCTGGCTGTACTGGCGCAGCTTGTTGCGCAGCGTGCGGATGGAAATGCCGAGGATGTTGGCTGCGTGGGTCCGGTTGCCCAGGCAGTGGTGCAGGGTGTCGATGATCAGGTCGCGTTCCACGTCGGCGACGGTGCGCCCGACGAGGGCCGCGGTTTCCATGTCCGCGTCGGAGATGCCGGCGGCCGGCGCCCCCTGCGAGCCCGACACCATGATGGTCTCCGGTCCGATTTCCGATCCGGTCGCCAGAATCACGGCACGGTGGATGGCATTTTCCAGTTCGCGCACGTTGCCGGGCCAGTTGTGGGCCTTAAGCCGGCTCATGGCGCCTTCGGAAATCGGCCGTTCGTCGATGTGGTTGGCTTCCGAATACTTTTTCACGAAATGACGGGCCAAGAGGGGAATGTCCTGTTCCCGCCGCGCGAGCGACGGCATCACCAGATTGACCACGTTGAGGCGGAAGTACAGATCCTCGCGGAAGGTGCCCTTGGCAACCTCTTCCTGCAGATTGCGGTTGGACGTGGCGATGATGCGCACATCGACCTTCACCGGCTTGGCGCCGCCGACCCGGTCGATTTCGCGTTCCTGCAGGGCGCGCAGCAGCTTGGCCTGGAGGCGCGGGTCCATTTCCGAAACTTCGTCGAGCAACAGGGTGCCGCCGTCCGCTTCCTCGAACTTGCCGACGCGGCGTGACACGGCGCCGGTGAAGGCACCTTTTTCGTGCCCGAACAGTTCCGATTCCAGTAGGTTTTCCGGGATCGCCGCGCAATTGACGGCGACGAAGGTCTTGTCCTTGCGGCGGCTTTTGGCGTGCAGATGGCGAGCCATCATTTCCTTGCCGGTGCCGGATGCGCCGGTGATCAGGACGCTGGCTTCCGACGGGGCGATCTGGTCGGCCATCTTGATGACGTCGGCCATGCCCGGGTCGTTGTAGACGATGGTGCTGGGCTCTTCCGACACGGCGTGCAGGACGGCGGCGATCAGTTCCGCATCCGGCGGCAGGGGGATGTATTCCTTGGCGCCGGCCTTGATGGCGCGGACGGCGGCCTGGCTGTCATTGCCGACGCCGCAGGCGATGACGGGGAGGGCGATGCGTTCGCTTTCCAGCGAGGAGACCAAGTGCGCGATGTCGGCGTGCACGTCGATCATGATGAGGTCCGCACCCTGTCCCGCGCGCAACTGATCAAGGGCCCGGTCGACCGTTTCGGCCTGCTGGACCTTGGCTCCCTTCTGCATCGCGATCTGGCTTGCGGCGCCGATTTGTCCGCCGAGCGTGCCGATAATCAATAACCTCATGACCGTTCTGTCCCTACTTTGATCCGCATGTCATTCATGTCGTGTCGTTCATTCACCTTCTGGGGCCGTCTACCAGCCTAATCGAAATAGGAGACCCGTTTTTCCGGCGGCAGGATGCTGTTCAGCAGCATTTCCAGGCGCCGGGGGTTTTCCTGGCGGCCGATCGAACCGGCGGACAGGACATAGACCTGGTTCACCATGGCTTCGTCGGCGGAATTCCGTTCCAGTTTGTTGGCCATCGGCGTGAACACCATGTTGGCGAGCACCGCGCCGTAAAAGGTCGTCAACAGCGCCACCGCCATGCTCGGGCCGATGGTGCCCGGGTCCGACAGGTTGCCCAGCATCTGGACCAGACCGATCAGGGTGCCGATCAGGCCCATGGCCGGCGCCAGTTCGGCCATGCGGCGCAGCACGTTGATGCTTTTCTGATGGCGTTGGAACATGGCCTGCATGTCGCGGCGCAGGATGGCTTCGACCTCTTCGCCGGGGGTGCCGTCGACCACCATGCCGATGCCTTTGTGCAGAACCGGTTCCGCCTGAATGGCGCCCATCACGTTCTGCAGCGCCAGGACACCTTGCTTGCGCGCCACTTCGGCCAGTTGCAGGGTCTGGAACGCGGCGCGCGTCGGGTTGCGATTGACCTGAATGAAGATTTTGAGCGTGACCCGGGCGGTGCGGAGCATTTCGTTCAGCGAAAAGCTCGCGGTGGTGATGGCGAAGGTGCCGCCGATGACGATCAGGATTGACGGGATGTTGATGAACGATCCCGGCGATCCCCCCAGCACGATTGCCGCGGCAAGCAGCCCGAAACCCACGGCAAGGCCAAGCACCGTGGCGATGTCCACGGTGGTCCTGTTGCGCAGCGGGCCGCCGGCGTTGGGTGTTGCTTCCGCCATCTTCGGTCGTCTTTCCTGGCCGGTCCGTGTTAGCGGTCGGTCTTGATGATTTCCGTCATGGTCACGCCCAGGCGGTCTTCGACGACCACCACTTCGCCGCGCGCGACCAGCCGGTTGTTGACGTAGATGTCGATGGCTTCACCGACCTTGCGGTCGAGCTCGATGACGGCCCCCCGGCCAAGGCGCAAAAGCTGGCTGACCTGCATGGTCGCCTTGCCGAGAACGGCGGAAACCGTCACCGGGATATCGTAGACCGCTTCCAGGTCACGCGCGCTTTTCGGCAGATCGGTGACTTCCGGCAGTCCCGAGGGGCTTGCCGACGGCGCGGAGCCGGAAGCGCCGTCGCCGCCGTTGGACACGAATTCGCCCAGTTCAAAATCTTCTTCGGCCATGGTTCTCTCCTAGTCCTTCAGGTCGTCTTCGAGTTCCAGATCCGCGCCGCCGATCCGTTTCGGTTCCGGCGCCGCTTCTTCGTGCGATTCAGGCGTGTCGTCCTGCGTGCCTTCGGGTGTCGCGTCGGCAATCAAGTCTTCCGACGGCACGGGGGCATGGGTGTCTTGTTCGTTGATCGGGGCGGTGGATGCCGCAGTCCCGGTCTCCGCCATGATTTCCTCCGACGGCACCGGCGGCGGGCCGTCCATGGTCGCGTCGGACGGGGAAGGGATGGGCTCGGCCATGGGGGCCGCCGTCGTTTCCGCGGTCTCTGGCTGTGTCGCCGGAACCTCGATCGCCGGCGCGGCGGCCTGACCGTCGTTCGCGCTGGCCTCGGCGGCAATTTCGTCGACAGCTGTCGAGGCGGCATCGGCGGTCGTTTCCGCGGGTTGGGCGGCTGCAGGCTCGATGGCCGGAGACGCCGCCGCCTGCGGCGCGTCCACTGTGTCCATCGCCGGTTCCGGGTCGGCCTCGGGCGTCGCCGGGGTCTTGAGGTTGCGGGCGATGATGTCGTCGAGTTCGCGGGCCAGGTCGCGGGCGCTGCGCATCACGCCGCCCGACGACCATTCCAGCCGGCAATCGCCGACGGACAGGGCCGGGTCGCCCAAAATCTTGATATTCCCACGGAATCCGGACATTTCCGAAACGGCTTGGATGCGCTCATGCAGGGTTTCTGCCAGGTCGGCCGGAACGCGGACGATGACTTCCGGCTCGCCCGACAACTGGCCGAGTACCGTTTCGAGCATGGATTGCACCTGATCCTGGGCGGTCTGTTGGTTCAAGGTGGGGAACAGCTTTCGGACCAGCGCCGCCGCGACGGATATGGCGTGATGCGTCAGACCTTCGTTCGCTTCGGCCTGAGTCTCGAACAGGGATTGCGTCTGTTGCACGATCGCATTCAGGGTGTCCGCGATCTGCTTGTCGACCGCCGATGACGCTTCTTCCCTGCCCAGCCGCGTGCCTTCGGCAAGACCTTCCTCGCGGGCGCGGGCCAGATCATCCTCGGAAAAGGTGGGCGCCTCCGGCTCAGGCTCGGGTTCCGGTTCGGGCTCGCCCGCTTCGCGCATGGCGGCCTCGGCGGCAGCCTTGGCACGGGCCTTCTCGCGCCGCTCCGCCAATTCGTCGAAGTCGGTATCGAACATGAACTTCTTGTAAGGGGTCTCGCCCACTATCTCTGCCTTCATTATCATTGTTTTTCAGCGCCCTAGAACACCAGTTCGCCTTCTTCGTCGCCGGTGGCGATGACGATTTCGCCGCTGTCGGCCAGGTTCTTGGCGACCTGCACGATGGCCGACTGGGCCTCGT
>JGI25319J35699_1000580_pt1 | contig 19885 bp, 20 predicted proteins | sample AutmiccommuBRH17_FD_35699 | JGI IMG/M metagenome (IMG submission 35699) | reverse complement strand
CGAATTGTTCGGATTCAGCACCAGCAAGTCAAGCTCGCCGTTGTGTTTGGGCAGCGTTGAGCTGTGACAGGGTGCAGAAGCGGCGCTCCGGCTTTTGGGTATAGTGACTGCCGGTTTCCGATTCCAATGAAGGTAACGACATGCGATTCATGTTTCTTGCGGGCGGCTTGGTACTGGCGCTTTGCGGCAACGTCATGGCCGCCCAGGTATTCAAGTGGGTAGACGCCCAGGGGGTCACGCACTTCGGCGCGCAACCGCCGCAAGGGCAGCAGGTGGAAACCGTCAACACCGTTACCGCGCCGGCAAAATCGACCACGATGCCAGCCCCCGTCGTCGAGGACGAAACCGAGGTCGACCAGCAGAGCATCGATCGCAAGGTGAAGCGCCAGGTCGCCGAGCAAGAGGCCGAACGCAAGCGCTATTGCGAGACGATGCGCACCAACCTCGCGCAACTGCAAAACAATCCGCGGGTACGTGTCGAAGAGAAGGGTGAAACCCGGCGAATCACCGAAGAGGAGCGGCAGGCAAGGATCGCAGAAACACGCGACAAGATCGCCGAAAACTGCAACTGATACCGCATCTTTAGGTATTGCGCTGGCGGCGCGCCAAGCCGCTCAGCGCGAAGGCGCCTCGATCAACGCATCGAAAGCACGCAGTGCCTCGAGCAAACTGACTACCCGCGCCTCCCGATAGACCAGCTCTGCCATCGCACAGATGCCCGACGCCTGCGGCAGAGGATGATCCGCCTCGACAATCGCCTTCATCCGCGGCAGGAATATCCACTGCAGCCATTGTTCGAAGCGCAGCGTATCCACGCAAAACGGCTCGACGCTGGCCAGAGCCTCCGGCGCCGGCGGCTCGACGCTCCACATGTCAAGCGTGCGCAGCTCGCGCTCGATCAAAAGCAGCTGCTGCGCGACTGCCGGTAGGCGCAGATCCATCACAGATTGACCTTGGCCCGTTCACGAGCCTGCGCGGCACCGGCACTGTCGCCCCGCCGCTCACGTGCCTGCGCAATCAACTCCCAGAGGCTGGCCTGCAGCGCCGGGCGCCCGCTGGCATAGCTCAATGCGCGGCGCGACAGCTGCTCCGCCTGAGTGGCATCCCCCTGCGCCAACCGGACCTGGGCCAGACGATAAAGGACCTGCGGCTCGCGCGGCGCAATACGCTGCGCACGTTCGAGACTGGAAGCCGCACCATTCAGGTCACCACCGCCCTGCTGCTGTTGAGCCGTAGTCAACAGCGCGAGCACAGGGCCATCCAGCTGCTCGTCGGCGGCCAGGCCGCTGCTGCTGCCGGAGGACGGGATACCGGTGGGCATGCTCGGTTGCTGCTGCGTGCTGGCCGGCGCCGAGATTGACGGTGCCGGCTGCCACGCAGGCTGATCTCCGCCTGTCGTTCCACTCGACCCGGCAAAGGGTGCATCTGGCGCGGCGAACGTCTCAAGCGGTGCAGAGCTGCCTTGCGGCACCATCACCACCACCCCAGAATCCTCCTGCTGCTGCCTTGGCGTCGCGACCGCGGCTGGCGCGCGGTATCCCTGGCGAGCCGCCACCTCCTCGGAAACGGGAGCGCCTGAGTCCACCACGGGGATCGAACCACGATCCACTGTCGCGCACCCCTGTACCAGCGTCACCGCTGCAACAACGGCCATCCACTGCTTGTTCACCAATTCAGACCTCTCAACGTAGAACCACGAAGCACGCGACCTCTGCGGCAGTTACTCCAACCAGCCACGCACCCAATCCATGACCGACTCCGCCGGCGCCTGAATGCCGCAGCCAGGTCCGGGGGCCGGTTCGCTGCCGCGAATATAGGGCATCTGCACCGCATCGGGGCAACGCTCATCCGTACCCAGGCCGCTTCGCGCGTCCACCCAGGCATATGTCACGTTGTCCGGCACTGGCATCTGCAGAGGCAGCGGATCGGCCCGCCGCATGAAATCGCTCCACACCTGCAGCGCGCCGGTCGCCCCAGTCAGCGAAGTTTTGCCATTGTCATCACGACCCAACCAGACCACTGCCAGCAGATCCTGGCTGAAGCCTGCGAACCAGCTGTCACGCGAGTCGTTGGTGGTACCGGTCTTGCCAGCGAGATTCAGCGACTGCGGCAGGCGGTTGTAGGCAGAACGACCCGTTCCTTCGCGCATGGCACGCTGCATGGCGTACTGAGTCAGGTAGATGGCACCCGGATCGAAGCGCTGCTGAATCTGGAACGGATACCGCTTGAGTGGCTCACCGTCCGCGGTCAGCACGCTGCGAATGCCACGCAACGGAGTGTTGAAGCCACCGTTGGCCAGGGTCTGATACATATCGGCAACTTCGATCGGCCGCAAACCGCCCGCTCCGAGCAGCATCGACGGATACGCTGGCCACTGTGGCGATGCACCCAGCCGCTCAAGCGTCTTCAGTACATTCGGCACACCCAGGTCGAGCCCGAGCCGCGCCGTGGACAGATTGTAGGAATTGGCGAGTGCCTGATACAGGTAAACCGTGCCATAAGCCTGACGCCCATAGTTCTGCGGCTTCCAGATCTGCCCGTCGGCGCCCTTGACCGAGAATGGCTCGTCTTCGAGCAGACTGGTCAGCGTGTACTGGCTGGGCTTTTCCAGCGCAGCCAGGTAGATGGCCGGCTTGATCAGCGAGCCGATCGGCCGNGACGCATCGAGCGCGCGATTGAACCCCGCGAAACCCGGCTGGCGGCTACCGAGCAGGGCCTGAATTTCACCGGTCTCAGGATTGGTCACGATCATTGCGCCTTCGACGCCTTCGGTGCTCTTGCCGAGACGCTTGAGGGTTTCGCTCATGGCCTGCTCGGCCTTGAGCTGGATCACCGGATCGAAACTGGTGAAGACACGCAGACCTTCTTCGGTGAGGTCCTCGTCCCGATAGTCCTCACGCAGCTGACGCTTGACCAGGTCGAGGAAGGCCGGATAGGAGCTGTCGGCCATGCTGCCACGCTGGGTCACGCCCAGCGGTGCCTGCTTGGCTTTTGCTATGTCCTCGGCGCTGACCGCCTGCTGCTCGGCGAGCAGGTCGAGAACCAGGTTGCGCCGCTCCAACGCCCGCTCGGGATTGCGTCGAGGGTTGTAGTAGGTAGGCCCTTTCACCATGCCAACCAGCAATGCCACCTGCGGCAACTTCAACTCGGCCAGCGGCTGGCCGAAGAAGTACTGGCTCGCCAGACCGAAGCCGTGAATGGCACGGCGACCGTCCTGACCGAGAAACACTTCGTTCAGGTAGGCTTCGAGAATGTCTTNCTTGTCGTAGTGCAGCTCCAGCAGCACCGCCATCATCGCCTCGGTGGCCTTACGGCTAAGGCTGCGCTCGTTGGTCAGGTAGAAGTTCTTCACCAGCTGCTGGGTCAGCGTACTGCCCCCTTGGCGAACCTGGCCTGCAGTCAGGTTGACCCAGACGGCGCGGGCAATGGACTTGGGCGATACACCGAAGTGATTGAAGAACTCCCGATCCTCCACGGCGACCAGCGTTTCCACCAGATACGGCGGCACCTGATCGAGCTTGATCAGNATGCGATCCTCGTTGTGCGCGGGGTACAGCCCACCGATCAACACCGGCTCCAGCCGCGCTACCGGCAGCGAGCCGCCATTGGCAGCGCTGAGGCCGGCGACGAAATCACCAGAGAAGCGCACTCGCAGCCGCTGCGACTGTTCGGCACCTTCGTAGAACTGGAAGCCGCGGGTGTGCAGTTCGATGTCATTACCAGCCACCGACGCGCCACCCGGACCGCTGACAGCCTTTTCGCGGCGATAGCCCAACGCATCCAGCTCGGCGAGAAAATCGGTCTTATCGAGCTTCTGCCCGACGAACAACTCCAGCGGTCGTGCATAGACCTTGGCCGGAATCGTCCAGCGTTTGCCGGAGAATTTCTCCTGCACCACGGCATCGAGATAAATGGCGAAACCGGCCAGGATCACCAGGCCGACAATGGACAGTTTGACCGCCCAGCCCAACCAGGGGCGAGCGCCAGCGGAGCGGCGTCTGGAGCGTGTACGGGGGGAGCGAGATTTAGTCATGGCGGCGCATTATACGCACTTTGCAGGCGCGGACCGACGGCCTCTCAGCGGTTTGCAGCGCAACGCACAGCGGCCATAATGCCTGCGACTTTTCGACTGTGTGGACTGCTTCGCAGTGGACTCGCACGCCCCGTTCAAGAACTTCAACAAGGAATGACCGTGAGCCAAGCACTGATCGCCGCCCTGCAGAATCCNGCCCTGTACCCGCATCCCAGCGAGGGCTTTCGGGTAATCGAGACCCACATTTCCTGGGTCATCCTCACCGGCACCTATGCCTACAAGATCAAGAAGCCAGTGGACTTCGGCTTTCTCAACTTCACCGACCTCGCCTCACGCAAGCATTTCTGCGAAGAAGAGTTACGGCTCAACCAGCGCATGGCGCCGGATCTGTATCTCGAAGTCGTTCCCATCAGCGGATCGCCGGATGCACCCGAGATCGATGGTACAGGCGAGCCCTTCGAATATGCGCTGAAGATGCGCGAGTTCCCACAAACCCAGCTACTGGCCGAACTGCAGGCGCGCGGCGAGTTGACGGACGCGCACATTGACGCCCTGGCCGAGCAGATCGCCCGCTTCCACCAGGGCACCCCGCAGGTGCCTGCCGGTCATGCACTGAGCAGTGCCGATGCGATCGTTGCGCCGATGCGGCAGAACTTCGAACAGATTCGCCCGTTGCTCAGCGAAGCCGAAGATCTCCGCCAGCTGGATGCGCTCGAGGAATGGACCGAAACCAGTATCGAGCGCCTGCGTCCGCTGCTCGACCAGCGCTGCCAGGAAGGTTTCGTCCGCGAATGTCACGGCGATCTTCACCTGGGCAATGCCACATTGATCGATGGCAAGGTGGTGCTGTTCGACTGCATCGAGTTCAACGAGCCGTTCCGCCTGATCGATGTGGCTTCGGACGCAGCCTTCCTGGCCATGGACCTCGAGGATCGTGGCCTGAAGTGCCAGGCGCGCAGGTTCATCAATGGCTGGCTGGAGCACACCGGCGACTACGCAGCGCTGGCGCTGCTGAATCTGTACAAGGCCTATCGCGCACTGGTCCGCGCCAAGGTCAGCCTGTTCCGTCTGTATCAGGAGCAGGACGCGGTGCAACGCAAGGTGATCGTACGGCAGTACCGCAGCTACGCGAATCTGGCCGAAAGCTACAGCGCCATTCCCTCGCGCTTCCTCGCCATCACCCACGGCGTGTCCGCCGTAGGCAAGAGCCACGTTGCGCTACGCCTGGTCGAGGCCCTTGGCGCGATACGCCTGCGCTCGGATATCGAACGCAAGCGCCTGCATGGCGAGCAGCCCGAAGCCCAGCAGGGCCACCTCGATGCCGGCATCTACAGCCAGCAGGCCAGCGATGAGACCTACAAGCGGCTGCACCAGCTGGCAACGACTGCNCTGCAGGCTGGCTTTTCCGTGGTGATCGACGCGGCATACCTGAAGCAGCAGCAGCGCCAGGATGCCTGGCAGGCGGCCGAGACCACTGGCGTGCCCTTCCTGATACTCGATTGCCAGGCGCCGGATGCGGTGATCGCGCAGTGGCTGGCGCAACGCCAGGCCGAGGGGCTTGATCCATCCGACGCGACCATGGAGGTAGTGCATGCTCAGCAGGCCAGCCGCGAGGCGCTGAACGAGAGCGAGCGACTGCATAGCCGTCGGGTCGACACCCAGGACGCCGGCAGCCTCGACGAGCTGGTCGCCAGCATCCGTCAGCACCTGCCCGGTCTCTGACCGCCAGGCACCGCCGCCAGCAGAGTGCGGCGGTGCTTCTATACTCCCGGTATTCCAATCGTGGAACACCGCTATGTCTGCCAGCGAATCACCCGCGCCAAAGCCGGCCAGTGACAGCATCCAGCTGTTCTCCAGCCGCTCCACCGACTACGCACGCTTCCGCCCGACCTACCCCGAGGCGCTGTTCAACTGGCTCGCCAGCCAATGCGCGGCCACCGACACCGCGCTCGACCTTGCGGCTGGCAACGGGCAAGCGAGCATCCCGCTGACACGACACTTCCATCGGGTCCTGGCCTGCGACGCGAGCGCCGAACAGCTCGCGGCTGGCGACACCTGGTTAAACGTGCAGCGTTTCGTCGCCGATGCGGAGCATCTGCCATTGCGCAGCGGACAGCTCGATCTGCTGGTAGTCGCACAAGCCCTGCACTGGTTCGCCACGCCGGCATTCTTCAATCAGGCGCGGCGCGCACTGAAGCCGAACGGCCTGTTCTGCGCCTGGTGCTACAGCCTGCTGGAGATATCGGCCGCAGTGGACGCGATCATCCACAGGCTCTACTACGAAACACTCGCCGGTTGCTGGCCAGCTGGTCGCAGCAGCGTCGATGCCGGTTACCGCGATATCCAGCCTCCCTTTCCACGTATCGAACCGCCGCCCTTCGCCCTCGAAGCGCACTGGGATCTCCGCGAACTGATGGGCTATCTGCGCACCTGGTCTGCCGTGAAGCAATGGCATCAGCGGCATGGTCGCGACCCCATCACATCAATCGAGCCCCAATTGACGTCTGCATGGGGCCAGGCAGGTCAGCGGAGGCTTATCCGCTGGCCGCTACACTTTCTGACAGGCTTCCCCAACCGCTAGCACCGCAAGGACGCCGCCATGCACGACGAACTGCTTTCGCTCCGCAATCTCGGCAAGACCTCGGTGCAATGGCTGCATGCATCGGGAATCCACACCGCTGCGGACCTCCGACGATTGGGCGCGGTGAGCTCCTATCGCGCTGTGAAGGCACGCGGCTTTGGGGCCTCGAAGGTTCTGCTGTATGCCATCGAGGGGGCGTTGAGAGATGTCCCGTGGCAGCAGCTGCCGATCCCGCTGAAGGAAGAGCTGAATCGGAATCTGGGCGCCGATCGCGACAACTAGAGCTAGCTCACAACCTCTGCTCGGCGAGATTTACTCAGGCCCTCGCCCGAGCCTATTGTGCGCCGACGTGACCCTGCCAATCGTCTGCCCGTTCGTTCAAGGATTACCGACATGTATTTACTCGGGGAGCAACCGGCCTACGCCGATCGCCTGATCAACCGCCTGCAAACCATCCCCACCCAATTGCTCGAAGGCTTGCAGCCCTCAGGCCCCAACCTTGAACTCAAGCACACCGACGATCTGTGCGCCGAGCTGCCGGCACAGCAACTTTTCATCATCGAGACCGGGCTACTGCATGCGCTGATCGACGGCAAGGCGCTGTTCTATCTGCAGGAGGGCGACCTGGTTGGATTGCGCCAGACGGGCGACCTGCCAGAGTGCCGCTATTGCAGCGACGAACCCGTCAGCCTGATCCCCTACTCGCGCAACGCGGTGTTCCAGCACATCCACTCCGATGAGCACCGCCAGGAACTGTTCACCCAGTATCTGATTGGTCATACCGCCCTGCTCGGCGACGCCCTTGCGCGCCTGAAGCAACCGGAGATCCGCCCGGCTACCGGCTTCAAGCATTTCGCCGTCGGTGAAGAGCTGATCCGCCAAGGCGACGAGGCAGACAACGTGTTCATCATCATCGAAGGCCACGCCGAGGCGATCGTCGACGGCCAGAAGGTTGGCGACGTACAGAAGGACGAGATCTTCGGCGCCATGGCGGTCTTCACCCGCGAGCGACGCAGCGCAACGGTGGTCGCCAGTGAGGCCTGCACGGTCATGGTCATTCCCAAGGAACAGTTCCTCGGACTGACACAGAGCAACCCCCGCATTGCTCACAGCCTCATTGAAAGCATGGCGCGGCGTATTGACCTGCTGAACAAGGAAGTCACTCATCTGCGGGTAAACGTTGCCGTTTGAGGCAGACCAGCCAAAGAATATTTTTTACGAAAGCCTGTTGACGCAGAAATGAGAATTGTTATTATTATCGCAACTGATCGCGAGGTCAGCCGATAGCTGAAGGCTCAAGCAGTCGATCCTTCAGGTTATCTCCTCATCAGGCTAATCACGGTTTTGACCCGGCTCTGCCGGGTCTTTTTTTTGCCTGTAGAAAATGTCAGCCAGGTTGCTTGCCCGGTCGGCGCAGCTGTTCGCAATGATCCTGCTCCGGTTGCGCCGGGGTGTACCAGACATAGTCGGCCTGCGCAGCGGATACCGTCTCGCCCACTTCAGCAAGCATCAACACCGCGACTGACTTCCCTGACAGATCCTCGATATGCAACGGCACGCCCAGGTCTCGACGGACATGGAACGCGCCGGCCAGCAGCATGGCTGGCTCGGCTGCGGCGAGCGTTCGCTCGGCCATGCGTCGATCACGCTGCTGCTGCACCGCCAGCATCGCCGGCAGCTGGGAGGCCGGCAGCATCCCGCAGTGAGAGACCTCGATCTGCGCCAGCAATGCCTCGCTTACCGCCGCGGCCGCAGATTTGCGCCCCTGCAATGACGGTGCGGCACGATAGATCGACATGATTTCGTCGCGCCTGAGATTGGCATGCAGCAATGGGTATGGCTGCGCGAGCGCATGTGAAACCAGGGCTCCGTACTGAGCCCAATCCCAGCCCCTCTGCCAGCCCAGGGCCTCAGGAAGATCGGCCGGCGCTCGCCCCTCACGCACCTCGCGGCGCACCGCTTCGACTAGCGCCTGCTGTTGGGGGTCGAGCATCTCCAGCAACAAGCTGCCCTGCGGACGTTCTTCGGCCAACGCCCGCAGCAACCAGAGCTGCAGCGCATGGTGATCCGGGTTGTCGTGCCGCTCGCCGACCAGCAGCTGATCCTGCGCCTGCAGCTCCGCTACCAGCTGCGCGGGCGTGAGTACCGCGTCACTGCGCAGATCGACGATCAGACCGAGCTCCGGATGCTCACGCCCTTCGGGACTTTGCCACTCAGGTAGCGACGGTAGCGAATGGCATGCCGTCAGCAAACCCAGCACAAGCAACACAAGAATGCGCACGATGAACCTCCTCAACGGGCAATGATCAGCGGGTGACCGAGTTCCGGATGCCGCTGCACCAACACATCCAGACCGAATACCGCTCGCAGCGGCTCGGCTTGCAGCACTTCATCGGGTGGCCCTGCCACGATTGACCGACCATCCTTTAGCAGCAGTAACCGATCACAATAGCGCGCAGCCAGATTCAGATCGTGCAGGATCACCAGAGCGGCGGCGCCTTGCGCGGCGAAGGCNCTGACCGCCTTTAAAATGCTGTGCTGGTGCGCAGGATCGAGCATCGACGTAGGCTCGTCGAGCATCAGCACCTNCCCTGTCTCGCCCGGCCACAGCTGCGCCAGCACCCGAGCGAGATGCACACGCTGACGCTCACCTCCAGACAGNTCGAGGTAGCTGCGCGTCGCAAGGTGCCGCGCGTCCGCCGCAGCCATCGCTGCTGCAACGAAGGCGGCATCGGCTCCGCGCCCGGTGCGATGAGGCAGGCGCCCCATGGCCACCACATCCGCCACGCGGAAGGCGAAGCTGAGCGTCGAACTCTGCGGCAACACGGCCAGGCAACGCGCGCGTTCCACATCCGCCCAGTCGCCGAGCGGCCGCCCTTGGAGCAAGACCTGTCCCCTGGAAGGCCTGAGCTCGCCGGATAACGTCGCCAGCAGCGTGCTCTTGCCCGCACCGTTCGGGCCGAGCACACCGAAAACCTGCCCCGGGCGCAGCTCGAGGGAAACATTCTGCAGCACCGTTATCGCGCCACGGCGCACGGTCAGATCGCTGCCCACCAGCATCAGAGGCGCTCCCGCAACAGCAGATAAAGGAAGAAAGGTGCGCCGAGCAACGCAGTGACAATGCCGATCGGCAGCTCCGCCGGCGCTATCACCAGCCGCGCGGCGACATCGGCAAGCAGCAGCAAGCTGCCGCCAGCAAGTGCCGAAGCTGGTAGCAGCAAGCGGTGATCGGGGCCGACCAACAGGCGCATCAGGTGCGGAACCACCAATCCGATAAAGCCGATCAGACCGGTAGCAGCCACCGCTGCGCCGACACCCAGCGCCGTGCAGACCACCAGTTCACGCTTGATCCGCTCCACATCGAAACCGAGATGACGCGCTTCCGATTCGCCGAGCAACAACGCATTCAGGGCTTTCGCCCGCCGCGGCAGCCACAGTGCGACTGCGATGGTGATCAGCAGCAGCGGCCATAGCCGTGCATAACTGGCGCCGTTCAGACTGCCGAGATTCCAGAAGGTCAGCGAGCGCAACGTTCTGTCGTCGGCCAGATANCTGAACAACCCAACCACTGCACCGGCCAGCGCGGTCAGCGCAATGCCGGCCAGCAGCATCGTGCCGACGTGGGTCTGCCCGTCGCGCCGGCCGAGTCGGTAAACCAGCAAGGTCACGCCCAGCCCGCCAACGAAGGCGAATACCGACAGCAGGTAGGGCTCCCACCCCGCAGGCAACGCCGGAATGAATGTGCTACCGACTATGGCGGCCGCCGCGCCCAACGCAGCACCGCTGGAAACGCCGACCAGCCCTGGATCGGCCAGCGGGTTGCGGAACAGCCCCTGCATCGCCACCCCGCAAAGCGCCAGTACTGCCCCGGCGGCGCAGCCCAGCAAGGTCCGCGGCAGGCGGATCTGCGCAAGAATCAGCTCGGCCTGCTCGAGCCCGGACGCTTCGATCGGCACGCCTACCAAGCGCAGCGCCGCAGCCAGACTGTCGCCCAGCGCCAGGCTCAGCGGTCCCAGTGCCAGCGACAGCCAGATNGCGACCAGCAACAACAAGCCGAGTACGAAGAACAGAAAGCGCGCAGGAACCGGACTACCCATCGGATTGCTTTGCCAAGCGGTATGTGCGGCGAAGGATAAGAGCCCGCCGCCGCAGCCGCCAGCCCGGCAAAAATTATCCGACTGCACTTCCTCGCCGGCTGCGGGATAATTCCGGCTTATGGCGGAGGACCCGATGATCAGATTGTGCGCGACATCCGAGCTTCTCGAAGGGCAGAGCCGCGGCTTCACGGTCGGGGAGCTGAAAGTGATCGCCGTNCGCCGNGATGGCCGGACATACCTGTACGAGAACCGTTGCCCACACCGCGGNGTTCCGCTGGAGTGGCGTCCCGACCAGTTCCTCGACGACAGTGGCAGCCTGCTGCAATGCGCCACTCACGGCGCGCTGTTTCTCATCGAATCCGGTGAATGCGTGGCCGGGCCATGCGCCGGCCAGACGCTGCGCCAGCTGGATGCAGTCGAGGACAAGGACAGCATCTGGTTGCAAACTGATCGGCAGAGCGACAGTTGAGCACGGGCGCCGGGCGTCGGGCTTGGTTATCATGCCGCCACAGCTTTACCGTGAGATCGCCATGCTTCGCCTGCTGAGTCTGCTGCTCCTGCTATTCGTGCTTCCTGCCCACGCCGGCCTGTTCGACAACAAGCCCAGCGCCAGTTTTGGCGGTGCGCTGAACAACAGCAGCGATTTCCTGCCGGTACGCGAAGCCTTTCGACTGAGTCTCGTTGAAGCTACGCCTGAACAGATCACCCTGCGTTTCGTCGCAGCGGAGGGCTACTACCTCTACCGTCATCGTTTCGCCTTCAAGACCGACCAGTCAGGTGTCGTGATCGGTGAGCCGAAGCTGCCCGCCGGTGTGCCCAAGGTCGATGACTATTTCGGTGAGATCGAAGCCTATTACGGCATTGTCGATGTCGAGCTACCGCTGACGAACCCGGACAACCGCCCCTTCGTCCTGCAGGTCTCCTACCAGGGCTGTGCCGATAAAGGCCTGTGCTACCCGCCGGAAACCGAATCGCTCCCCATCGGCGACGTTGCCGGCGCCCCCAGCGGAGCGACCACCGAAGCGTCAGCCAGCCAGCAGGCCAGCGAACGCGACCTCTCCTGGCGCTCCATCGCGCTATTCTTCCTCGCCGGTCTGGGCCTGACCTTCACCCCCTGCGTGCTGCCGATGTTGCCGATTCTCACCGGCGTCGTGCTGCGCGACCAGCCCGGCGGAATGCGCAGCTTCCTGCTGTCGCTCGCCTACGTACTGCCAATGGCTGGCGGCTTCGCCCTGCTCGGTGCGCTGATGGGCGTATTCGGCGCCGAGCTGAATCTGCAGGCGCGCCTGCAATCACCCTGGGTGCTTGTACCCTTCGCATTATTCTTCGTCGCCTTCGCCCTGGCCATGTTCGGGCTGTTCGAGCTGCGCCTACCACAGGCACTCAGCAGTCGACTCGACCGTCTTGCCGGCAACGCACGCGGCGGCTCGTTTACCGGAGCGGCGCTGCTCGGTGCCGTGTCCAGTCTGCTGGTATCGCCTTGTGTTTCCGCTCCGCTGGCCGGCGCACTGCTGTACATCAGTGCCAGCGGCGATGCGCTAGGCGGTGGCCTGAAGCTGTTCGCCCTGGGCCTGGGCATGGGCGCACCGCTGGTGCTGTTCGCCACCGGCGGTGGCGCGCTACTGCCCAAGAGCGGCCCATGGATGATCAGCGTGCGCAACGTATTCGGCGTACTGCTGCTCGCCGTCGCCGTCTGGATGCTCGAGCGCGTACTGCCCGGTCCGCTTGCTCTGGCGGCGTGGGGCCTGCTCGCGGCCGGCAGCGCCGTATTTCTCGGCACCCTGGAATTCACCAGCAAGACGCCCAGGCAGAAGCTCGCGCAGCTGATGGGACTGGTATTGCTGGTCTACGCGCTGGCCGCGTGGGTCGGGGCGCTACAGGGCGGCTCCGATCCACTTCGGCCGTTGCCAACCTCCGTGGCCGGATCAGCGCCAGGCAGCATGACCAGTGAAGGCTGGCACACCATTTCCACGCCGGCCGAGCTCGATACCCAACTGGCCGCCGCCCGCGCCGCCGGCCAACCGCTGATGCTCGACTGGTACGCCGACTGGTGCATCAGCTGCAAGGTGATCGAACGCGAGGTGTTCGCCAACCCACAGGTGGCACCGCGGCTGACCGACTATCGTCTGATCCGCTTCGACATCACCGAAAGCAACGCCGCCCAACGCAGTCTGCTGGACCGCTACAAGCTGTTCGGCCCCCCGGCCATCCTGTTCTTCGATCGGCGTGGCAATGAGATGTCCGACGTGCGCGTAGTCGGCGAGATAGACGCTCCCGGTTTCAGCGAGCGTCTGGATCGCGCGGCACCTCTGCTCTAGCTCACGNACGCATTTTCGCGGNATCGATCCATGACAAGCCGACGATCCTCAGCCCAATGAATCATTGCGGCAATCTTCAGACATAATGCGGGCATTTCCTTCGATCGCGACATGACTGGACAGTCATACCCTGCTTGGGGCATAGTTTTTCCCTTCTCGCGACCAGCCACCTCGACTGATCAGCGCATACAGAAAAACAAGGAATACCGATGGCCACGTTTCTGGTCCTCCACGGGCCGAATCTGAACATGCTCGGCACCCGNGAGCCGGGCGTCTACGGCGCAGTGACGCTGGCGCAGATCAATCAGGATCTGGAGCAGCNTGCCCGAGATCGCGGACATCATCTGCTGCATCTGCAATCCAACGCCGAGTACGAACTGATCGAGCGCATCCATGCCGCNCGCAGCGAAGGCGTCGATTTCATCCTGATCAATCCCGCGGCATTCACGCATACCAGCGTCGCATTACGTGACGCGTTGCTGGCCGTGAGCATCCCATTCATCGAAGTGCACCTGTCCAACGTGCACAAGCGTGAACCTTTCCGCCATCACTCCTACTTTTCCGATATCGCGGTGGGTGTGATCTGCGGCCTTGGCGCCAGCGGCTACCGACTGGCCTTGGAGGCCGCCCTGGAACAACTCGCTGCTTCCTGAGGGGCTCGTGCANATGCCGAGCCTTGAAGAAGCGAGCAGCAATGCCCTTTGAACTTACCTGGGAGTCAATGCTTCATGGATATTCGCAAAGTCAAAAAGCTGATCGAACTGCTGGAAGAGTCCGGTATCGACGAACTGGAGATCCACGAGGGCGAAGAGTCGGTACGCATCAGCCGCCACAGCAAGCAGGTAGCGATGCAGCAGCCGATCTACGCTCAGGCTCCGGCTGCACCGGCTCCTGCTCCGGTAGCTGCGGCCGCCCCGGCTGTCGACGCTGCCCCGGCCGCGCCCAAGCTGAACGGCAATGTGGTCCGCTCGCCGATGGTCGGCACCTTCTACCGTGCGTCCTCGCCGGAATCCAAGGCGTTCGTCGAAGTCGGTCAGANCGTCAAGAAGGGCGACATCCTCTGCATCGTCGAAGCCATGAAGATGATGAACCACATCGAGGCCGAGATCAGCGGCACCATCGAATCCATCCTGGTGGAGAATGGTCAGCCGGTCGAATACGACCAGCCGCTGTTCACCATCGTTTGAACCGCGGAGAGCCAGCGATGTTGGAAAAAGTACTGATCGCCAACCGCGGCGAGATAGCCCTTCGAGTTCTGCGCGCATGCAAGGAACTGGGCATCAAGACCGTGGCTGTGCACTCCACTGCAGACCGTGACCTGATGCACGTGTCGCTGGCCGACGAGTCCGTCTGCATCGGCCCGGCCGCCTCTGCCAAGTCCTACCTGAGCATCCCGGCACTGATTGCCGCTGCCGAAGTCACCGGCGCCGACGGCATTCATCCCGGCTACGGCTTCCTCGCCGAGAACGCCGACTTCGCCGAACAGGTGGAGAAGTCTGGCTTTACCTTCATCGGCCCGACCGCCGACGTTATCCGCCTGATGGGTGACAAGGTGTCCGCCAAGGACGCGATGAAGCAGGCCGGCGTACCGACCGTTCCGGGTTCTGACGGCCCGCTGCCGGAAGACGAGAANGAAGCGCTGCGGATCGCCCGCGAGGTAGGCTATCCAGTGATCATCAAGGCCGCCGGTGGCGGTGGTGGTCGCGGNATGCGCGTTGTGCACAAGGAAGAGGACCTGATCGCCTCGGCCAAGCTGACCCGCAACGAAGCAGGCGCAGCCTTCGGCAATCCGATGGTTTACCTCGAGAAGTTCCTGACCAATCCGCGCCACGTGGAAATCCAGGTCCTGGCCGACGGCCAGGGCAACGCCATCCACCTCGGCGATCGCGACTGCTCGCTGCAGCGCCGTCACCAGAAGGTGATCGAGGAGGCCCCTGCCCCGCTGATCGACGAAGAAGCCCGCCGCAAGGTGCAGGCCCGCTGCGTCAAGGCGTGCATCGATATCGGCTACCGCGGCGCCGGTACGTTCGAGTTTCTCTATGAAGACGGCAACTTCTACTTCATCGAGATGAACACTCGCGTACAGGTCGAGCATCCGGTTACCGAGATGGTTACCGGCATCGACATCGTCAAGGAGATGCTGCTTATCGGTGGCGGCCAGAAGCTGTCGATCAAGCAGGAAGATGTCGTCATCCGCGGCCATGCCGTCGAATGTCGCATCAACGCCGAAGACCCGCGCACCTTCATGCCCAGCCCGGGCAAGGTCAAGCACTTCCATGCGCCGGGCGGCAACGGTGTCCGCGTTGATTCGCACCTCTACGATGGCTACTCGGTTCCGCCGCACTACGACTCGCTGATCGGCAAGCTGATCACCTTCGGGGCGAACCGCGACGAGGCCATGGGCCGCATGCGCAACGCGCTGGACGAGTTGATCGTCGACGGCATCAAGACCAACGCCCCGCTGCACCGCGACCTGGTGCGCGACGAAGGCTTCTGCAAGGGCGGCGTGAACATCCATTACCTGGAGAAAAAACTGGGCATGGATAAGCACTGAGCCACGCTCGGCGCTGTACTGCAGAGGCCGCCTTCGGGCGGCCTCTGTCGTTTCTGTCAGGCGGATATCTAGTCCACGCTGGCCGCCCAACGCCCCCTCCAGTAAGCTTGCTGGCTTTTCCCGCGACCCTACTCGAGAGGCCTCCATGTCCTGGCTGCAGATCCGACTCGCCATCACCCCCGATCAGGCCGAAGCGCTGGAAGACCAGCTGCTGGATCTGGGCGCGGTTTCCGTGACCTTCATGGACGCCGAGGATCAGCCGATCTTCGAGCCGGATCTCAACACCACTCCGCTGTGGTCGCACACGCACCTGCTGGCATTGTTCGAAGCCGACACCGACCCGGACTCCCTGCTCGCCCACCTGCAGCTGCTGCGCGGCGGCGAGCTGCCCGAGCACCAGGTCGAAGTGATCGAAGACCAGGACTGGGAGCGCAGCTGGATGGACAACTTCCAGCCGATGCGCTTCGGCCGCCGCCTGTGGATCGTCCCCAGCTGGCACGCGGCGCCGGAGCCCGACGCGGTCAACCTGCTGCTGGATCCTGGCCTGGCGTTCGGTACCGGCACCCACCCCACTACCGCACTCTGTCTCGAGTGGCTGGATGCCCAGCCTCTGCAGGGCCAGTCCCTGCTGGATTTTGGCTGCGGCTCGGGCATCCTGGCGATCGCCGGCCTGTTGCTGGGCGCCGAGCATGCCGTCGGCACCGACATCGATACCCAGGCGCTGGACGCTTCACGCGACAACGCCGAGCGCAACGGCATTGCCGCAGAGCGTTTCGCGCTCCACCTGCCTGAACAGCTGCCGGAAAAGGCTGCCGACGTGGTGGTCGCCAACATCCTTGCCGGCCCGCTGGTTTCGCTGGCGCCGCGCATCACCGCACTGGTCAAGCCCGGCGGCCGCCTGGCACTGTCCGGCATCCTAGCCGAACAGGCCGAGGAGGTGCGCGCCGCCTACAGCGATGCATTCGAGCTCGACCCAACCGCCGACAAAGATGGCTGGGTACGCATCAGCGGCGTCCGACGTGCCTGAGCAGCGCCTTGCGACCTCGCCCGCACACTTGCACAACAGGCGCCGCAGCCCCTGCCGCTGCGCGACTGGCATACGCTAGACTAGCCGGCACCTTCGCGCGGAAAGACGCATGACCAGCTTCATCACCCAGTGCCCCAACTGCAGCACCCGCTTTCGCGTCGCCCGCAGCCAGTTGCGCGCGGCCCGCGGCGCAGTGCGTTGCGGCGCCTGCATGGAAGTCTTCAACGCCGCCCATCATCTGCTGCGCGATGAGCTGGACCCGACGCAACCACTGACAACTCCCGTCGACAAGTCGATCCAGACGCAGGCTACCGAGCATCCCAGGGCTACCATGCCGGCGCCAACCGCCAAGGCCGATGAAACGCTGTGGATTCATGATGACCTGGACCTCGACAGCCTCGACCTGGACGAAGAGCTGGCCAAACTGGAGCGGCAGGAGCGCGAATTGTCTCGCGACCTGCTCAGCCTCGAAGCCAACGGCGCCGCGGCAACCAGGCCTCGCGATCCGCTACCGGAGATATCCTCCTCGCAGGACGAAAGCTGGGCCGATATCCTGCTGAACGCCGAACAAGGCGTCACGCAGTCGCCGGCGAGCCCGAGTGATGAGGTGGTCAGCTTCACCCCGGTCACCTCGGAGTCTCCGCAACCGCTGAGCCCATTGGCAGCCAGTCCCACGCCGCTCGCGATCGCCGAGGCCCAGCAGGCGCACGACGAAAGGGTCGAACCTGAACTGGCAACGCCATCGGCTACCGAACAGCTCGATCCTGTCGTCGATCCTGCAGCGCCACGCCGCGAGCCCGACCTGCGCGACGAGCCGCTGTTCGAGCTCGACGATGAGCCACTGCAACTGGACTGGCAGGAAGCGAAGAAACCCTGGGGACGCTGGCTCGGCTGGAGCGTNCTGAACCTGTTGGCACTGCTTGCGCTGGGTGCCCAGTACGTTGCCTACAACTACGACGAGCTGTCGAGGCAGCNCCAGTATCGCAGCTGGTTCGAGCGTATCTGCCCGACCGTTGGCTGCGAACTGCCGGCCCTGGTCGACATTGGCCAGATCAAGAGCAGCAACCTGGTCGTGCGCAGCCATCCCGAGTTCACCGGCGCGCTGGTCGTCGACGCGATCCTCTACAACCGCGCGGCCTTTGCACAGCCGTTTCCGCTNTTGGAAATCCGCTTTGCCGACCTCAACGGCAAACTGATCGCCAGCCGCAGTTTCAAGCCCAGCGAATATCTTTCTGGAGAACTGGCAGGACAGGCCCAGATGCCACCGCAGGTTCCCATCCATATCGCCTTGGATATCCTCGACCCGGGCGCAAAGGCGGTTAACTACAGCCTGAGTTTCCATTCGCCCAAATAACGACGAGCTTGCAGTTCAGACTGCCGCCGCCGGCGCTCATCGCGCGGGCGGCGGGCGTGTCCAAACTCCCGGCGATAAGGCGACCACTGTTCAGAATTTGTTCAAAACAGCCTTTAACCCGTCATGCGTAGCGGGTATTATGCCCACCCTTTTTTGCAGTCCCGATCTACCTAACAAGCAGGCCCCAAGCAGGGAATCTTCATGTCAGCGGTACGCATCGGCCCTTACACCTTGACCAATCGATTGATCCTCGCGCCCATGGCCGGCGTGACCGATCAGCCGTTCCGCCAGTTGTGCCGCCGCTTCGGCGCGGCNCTGGTGGTCTCGGAAATGCTCACCAGCGATGTGCGTCTGTGGAACAGTCGCAAATCTCGCCTGCGCATTCCCCATGCGGACGAGCCCGAGCCCCGCTCAGTGCAGATCGCCGGTGGCGACCCGCAGATGCTGGCCGAGGCGGCGCAGCGCAATGTGGAGCTGGGGGCGCAGATCATCGACATCAACATGGGCTGCCCGGCGAAGAAGGTCTGCAACAAGGCCGCCGGCTCGGCGTTGATGCGTGACGAGAAGCTGGTCGCGGATATCCTCGAAGCCGTGGTCGGCGCCGTGACCGTTCCGGTGACGTTGAAGATTCGCACCGGCTGGGATCGGCAGAACAAGAACGGCCTGACCGTCGCGCGTATCGCCGAGCAATCGGGCATCGCAGCACTTGCCGTTCACGGCCGCACCCGCGCCGACCTGTACACCGGCGAAGCCGAGTACGACACCATCGCCGCCATCAAGCAGGCGGTGTCGATTCCGGTGTTCGCCAATGGCGATATCGATTCGCCGCACAAGGCGGCCCAGGTACTACAGGCAACCGGAGCGGACGGCCTATTGATCGGACGTGCGGCGCAGGGTCGCCCGTGGATCTTTCGCGAAGTGGAGCATTATCTGCGCACCGGCGAGCTGCTCGCGGCGCCGACGCTGGACGAAGTTGAAAGCACCCTGCTGGAGCATGTGCAGGCGCTGCATGAATTCTATGGCGAGGTGATGGGAGTCCGTATCGCCCGCAAGCACGCGGGTTGGTATCTCGCAACACTGCCGGGCGCGCGGGACTTCCGCGCCCGTTTCAATCATCTGGAAGACAGGGATGCACAGGCCTTCAGCATTCAGCAGTTCTTTGCCGAACAACGCTCAGGGCCTGGCTCGGTGGATGGAACAGAGGTGGCCGCATGACGCTGTTGAATGAAACATTGGTAAGTGGAACAACATCCGTGAGTGACAACGTGAACCTCAAGCAGCACCTGAACACGCCGAGCGAAGCGGGGCAGACGCTGCGAGGCAGCGTCGAGAAAGCGCTGCACAATTATTTCGCCCGCCTCGAAGGTGCAGACGTCACGGACGTTTACAACCTCGTACTCTCCGAAGTGGAAGCGCCGTTGCTGGAAACCGTGATGCACTACGTCAAGGGTAACCAGACCAAGGCTTCCGAGCTGCTGGGCCTGAACCGCGGCACCCTGCGCAAGAAACTCAAACAGTACGACCTGCTCTGACGCGGCAGCTGGCAGGCGCGGCTGTCCGCACCTGCCTGCTTCGCGGACTCAAGCCTGTAGCCTCTAGGAAACGTCAATGACCGACCAAACCACCCGCCTTCCCGTGCGCCGCGCGCTGATCAGCGTGTCCGACAAGACCGGCGTCGTCGACTTCGCCCGCGACCTCGAAGCCCTCGGCGTCGAGATCCTCTCCACCGGCGGCACCTTCAAGCTGCTGCGTGACAACGGCATTGCTGCTGTCGAAGTGGCCGACTACACCGGCTTCCCGGAGATGATGGACGGCCGGGTGAAAACTCTGCACCCGAAGATTCACGGCGGCATCCTCGGCCGCCGCGACCTGGACGGCGCGGTGATGGCCGAGCACGGCATTGCCCCGATCGATCTGGTGG
>JGI25319J35699_1000573_pt1 | contig 19987 bp, 11 predicted proteins | sample AutmiccommuBRH17_FD_35699 | JGI IMG/M metagenome (IMG submission 35699) | reverse complement strand
GCTTTATTACCTTTAAGAAAAGGTTTGGGACTCTACGCCAATATTAGACCGTGCCTTTTATACTCTGCTTTAGCAGACTCATCCACTTTGAAAAAAGAAGTAATTGAAGGAACGGATTTAATAGTTATTCGAGAGTTAACAGGCGGCCTTTACTTTGGTAAAAAATCACGGGAAACCTATACCATTACATCCGGTGATAAAACCGAAACAGCGGAAAAGGCCATAGATACATTAGTATACACTACACCGGAGATAAAGCGAATTTTGGCATTGGCCTTTGATTTGGCTAAAAAACGTTCTGGGAAAGTGACATCGGTTGACAAGGCTAACGTGCTGGAAAGCTCTCGTTTATGGCGGGAGACTGCGGAAAAAATGATAGAAGAATACCCGGAAATTAATCTGGAACATATCTACGTAGATAATTGTGCTATGCAGTTGGTCCGTGACCCAAAACAATTTGATGTTATTGTGACAGAAAATACTTTTGGTGATATTCTTAGCGACCAGGCATCCATGCTTAGCGGTTCCATAGGCATGCTCCCTTCAGCCAGTATTGGCGGGGAAGTAGCACTGTATGAGCCGTCCCACGGGTCCGCTCCGGATATTGCCGGTAAAGATTTGGCAAACCCCATAGCAACTATTCTTTCAGCAGCAATGATGCTGGAAATAACTTTTGATTTACCTGATGCAGCCCAGTCCATTCGTAAGGCAGTAGGCGAAGTGCTGGAGGCAGGCTACCGCACAGGAGATATTATGTCGCCCGGCTGTCGGCAGGTAGGTACTGCCCAGATGGGTGCATTAATAAGAGAAAGATTATAAAAGGAGAGACGAAGCGTTAAACCCTTGTGAGGTGAGCTCAGTATGCGCAAAGTATCTATCTTTGACACTACTCTTAGGGATGGAACTCAAGGAGAAGGCATCAGCTTAAGTGTCCAGGATAAGTTGAAAATTGCCCAAAAATTAGATTTTTTAGGCGTTGATTATGTGGAAGGCGGCTGGCCCGGATCCAACCCAAAGGATTTGGAGTTTTTTAGGCAGGCCAAAAAGTATCCCTTATGCCATGCCAAACTGACTGCCTTTACAAGTACGCGCCGTCCACATGTATCAGTACAGGAAGATGCTAATCTAAAGGCTGTGATGGATGCTAAGGTTGATGTGGTTGCTGTTTTCGGAAAGAGTTGGGATTTGCACGTTTACAGGGCATTAGAGACAACTTTGGAAGAAAACTTAGCTATGATCAGAGAGACAGTTGAATATTTTAAAAGCAGCGGGTTGGAAGTTGTTTATGACGCAGAACATTTTTTTGACGGATATAAGCAAGATAAAAAATATGCCATGGATACGCTAGAAGCTGCAGTAAAGGGTGGGGCAGACTGGATTACCCTGTGTGACACTAACGGAGGATGCCTGCCTGAGGAAATCGTTTCGATAATTAATCAGGTTCAGATAGAACTCTCGGTCCCCCTTGGAATTCATGCCCATAATGACGGTGAACTGGCGGTTGCCAATAGTTTAGCTGCGGTAAGTGCCGGAGTTGCCATGGTTCATGGGACAATTAATGGTCTGGGTGAACGCTGCGGCAATGCCAATCTTTGCTCTATCATACCTAATTTAGAATTAAAATTGGGATATGATTGTTTACCCAAAGGACATTTGGAAAGATTAACCGAGATTTCTCTTTATATTAGCGAAGTAGCAAACAATAGGGTGCCCAATAACCAAGCTTTCGTTGGGAAAAGTTCCTTTGCCCATAAGGGCGGAATTCACGTTAGTGCGGTTTTAAAGGACTCTAGTACATATGAACATATTGATCCGGAAAAGGTTGGCAATAAAAGGCGGGTATTGGTTTCAGAGTTAAGCGGAGCCAGTAATCTTAAATATAAGGCGGAAGAGCTTAATTTAACTGAAATGCTGGCAGATAAGGATCAGTCAAAGGAATTAATAAGTACAATAAAGCATTTAGAACATAAAGGATACCAATTCGAAGGGGCCGAAGCATCTTTAGAGCTTCAGATTAAAAAGGCCTTAAAAGAGTATCGGGAACATTTCCAATTGGAATCATTTAAAATACTTGTAGAAAAAAGAAAGAATCAAGAATCATTGTCCGAGGCAATCATCAAGATAAGGGTGGAAGATCAGGTAGTGCATACTGCTGCAGAAGGCAACGGGCCTGTTAATGCGCTGGATAATGCCATTAGAAAGGCCTTAGAAGAAATTTACCCGGTGATAAAAGACATGCACTTAAGTGACTATAAGGTGCGTGTTCTGGATGAAAAGGACGGCACCGGAGCCAAGGTACGGGTACTTATTGAATCTCAAAATAAAGAAAATTCATGGAATACGGTAGGAGTTTCCCAAAATATTATCGAAGCAAGTTGGCAGGCGTTGTTAGACAGTATGGACTATGCACTATTGACTCACGAAAAAGAACAGGGATTGGAAAAATTGGAACAAGTAAAGTAATAAAAGGGGAACTTTTTATGGTAGCAGTAATTGGGGTATTGTCAGCGTTTTTGGCAGCAATTTTTGTCTTAAATCGCTGGCATAATTTCGGCTTAGCAATGTTAGTTAGTTCTGCTCTAGTGGCTTTGACCGGTGGATTTAGTGTTAATCAGGCTTTATCGATATTTTGGCAGAGTGCCACTATGCGGGTCACTCTCGAACTGCTTTTGGTAGTTGCTTTAATTAATATGTTAGGTTTTATTCTTAAAAAGGCCGGTACATTGGAAAAAATTGTGCAGAAAATGTTAATTGTCCTGAAAGATGTCAGGTTACTGGTAATTACCATTCCGGCAATAATCGGTTTACTACCGGTTCCGGGAGGCGCTATTATGTCCGCACCTCTAGTGGTAGAAACTGGGAAGAAAGCCGGGTTATCTCCTGAACGGCAAGCTGCGGCTAATGTGCTGTTCAGGCATTTAGTTTATTTTGTTTTTCCGCTTTACCCTACTCTTATTTTGGCGGGGGATGTAAGCGGAATACCCATCATGGCCTTTGTAAAACACCAATTCTGGCCAATGGCAGTAGGGTTGGCAGTTAGCATTATAGTATTATTTCGGTTAAGCGATCAGAGGGAAGAAAGAGAAGTTACCGAAGATAGATGGCTGGATGCCTTTATTCACCTAATATACTATGCTCTACCCATCATAATTTTACTGTTTTTAGCATTAGTACTGCAGATTAATTTTTCTATCGCTGCGATTGTAGGGATACTGACCGCATTATTGTCCGGAATAAAGTCCGGCGAACAATTCGTGGCTAGAGTTAAGTCTTATGTATTACCCAGCGTAGATTGGAACCTGTCTGCCGCCGTATTAGGAATCATGGTTTTTAGAGGCTATGTGGAGGCCTCAGGTGCTATGGCTACCTTAGCTAATCAATTGGAAAGTGTGGGAATACCTGTCCTGGTATTGGCTGTGATTGTGCCATTGCTCACGGGTATTGCAACCGGCGCCTCTTTGATAGGGGTAGGAATCTTATTTCCTTTGCTTTTGCCATTAGTTCCGGCAGGAATGGATAAAGTGGCTTTTCTATCGCTCATCTTTATCAGCAACATGATTGGCTATATGGCATCACCAGTACACATGTGCTTGGCACTAACAAGGGAGGTCTGCCAAGCCCGTTTCGGAGGAATGTATCCATTTCTAGTCCCGCCATTGGCGGCCATACTCTTAACATCAGTTCTATTAGCAATTGTTTAAGTCCAGGCTAGAAAGCCTGGACTTTTTCAATACTAGTGAATTGTGGGTTGCTCAGTCTGATGCAGCGTTTTTGCTTGCTGATAGGGTTTGAAATCGAACTCTTCTGTCTCATCCACCTGTACAATATTTTGTTTCCGCGCAGATTCCAGGATGGCAAAGATAGTTATGGCATCACCAAACTCTAATTCAGGAGTGACGGACAATGCTTCTTCACCTGACGCGGCTTTATGGAAATTAAGCAGCTCATAATAGAATCCCTGCTGCGCTTTATATGGGATTTGTTTGCCGCTTCCATCATTATAAGCCACATTGACGGTGCCGCAGTCCCTTTCTTCCAAGAAAATTTCTCCCTTGGTTCCAAAAATTCTCAAGCCAACTAAAGGTCGCTGCATTTCTTTGCCGGCAGAGAAAAATGTGAATTGGCCAATAACCCCTGAAGCGAAACGCATATTGGCTTGGATTACCGAATAAGGTGAGAAATTCTCTTTTTGCTCTTTCCCAAAGGCATGAACACTGTCGATGGCACCAAATATATGGCGTAGGGCACCAATGTCATGTACTCCCGTGTCTAAAAAGGCCCCACCGGGGAAATCCGGGTGCTGCCGCCATTCCGTGGCAGGAAACTTATTCTTTAACATATCTTTAGGAAAGTCTACCACCCGGTTTTGGATGAAATGATATACCTCTCCGATGTCCTTATTCCTTACTAAATCTCTAATAATGTTTATCTCTTCATTATACCGATAGTTTTCTGCAATAAGAATTGGAATGTCAAATTTCGTAGGCAGCTGCCTGGCGGCTTCCGCTTGTTCTTTAGTCGGGGCTAAAGGTTTTTCGCAAATAATTGGCTTGCCTGCTTTGGCTATATCTTCCGTTACCTTAAAATTAAGCTCAATAGGAACCATAATATCAAAAGCATCTATATCGTTTCTATTTAGCATTTTTCGGTAGTCATCATAAATATCCTTTGGAGATAGCCCTAAAGTTTGTTGCCAGTTTGCTGCTTTCTCTATTTTTAGGTCACAGATAGCCGCAATTTCAAATTCGTCTTGTAATTTTTGGTATGCCGGGTAGTGCAGCCTTTCAAATGCCATTCCCATACCGATAATACCCATTCGTAATTTTTTCATATGCTTTTCCCCACTTTCACTTTTTCTTATTTTGTCTTGTTGCGCTAAATTTATACAACTAAGCATAGCCTGTTCTTCATTATCATAGCTATAAGGAGTGGCAAAACTTTCTTAATCTGAGACAAGAATACCCTACCATAGATAAATGGAAACTATTAGATAAAGAATTAAGTTTCTAATAAAAGGAATTCTAAAAGAGATGTAGAAAAAATCAATTAATACAGGTTATTTTGCTAACTAAGCGATATCCGGGGTGTTAATGCATGCTATCACAACTTAAATTCCTTAGGTTTTATGGTCCCCTTGATTTTATTTTGATTATTATAGACATTTCCATAGTAGCATTTGTCCTTTACAAAGGGATAATGCTGATTAAGGGCACCCGAGCCGTGCAACTGCTAAAAGGTTTGGCAGTCCTCTTTGTTGCATCGTTTATTAGTGAAATACTAGGTTTTACAACAATTAACTGGATGTTGGATCAGACCCGTATTGCCATCCTTGTCGGTTTGCCTATCGTTTTCCAGCCTGAACTTCGAAGAGCCCTGGAGCAGTTAGGCAGAGGTAAATTTTTTGCTCGCCCCCTCTCTTCTCTTGGTGCAGAAGATATGTCCCGCCTTATTGGAGAGATTATTCGTTCTGTTAATGTTCTGGTAAAGAATAAACACGGTGCGCTAATAGTAATTGAGAAAGAGACGGGCTTAAACGATTACATCGAAACCGGCGTCAAACTGGACGGTGTTGTCTCAGTAGAGCTGTTGGTTAATGTGTTTGTACCGTCTACTCCTCTTCATGACGGTGCTATGATAGTCCGGGGCGACAGGGTCGCAGCAGCAGGCTGTTTTTTACCCTTGACGGATAGTCCTTACCTCAGCAGTCAGCTGGGAACACGCCATCGTGCAGCCTTAGGAATTACCGAGATCTCCGATGCAGTTGCTGTTATGGTTTCAGAGGAAACCGGTACCATATCCGTGGCAGAAGAAGGAAAGTTAACTAGATACTTAGACGAAAATACTCTTAGGGAGACCTTGGAGGAACTTCTGATTACCAAAACAGATAGTCAACATTTCTGGCAGTGGAGGTCCTGACCTAAATGGGAGAAAAATTTTGGCAGCGCAATACAATCTTAAAAACTCTGTCCATACTGGTAGCCATTGTCATGTGGCTTTACGTGACCGGACAAGCAAATCCTACGGCGGAAACCGTAATCAATGTCCCATTGGAAACCCGTTCATTGGCTAGTGATATGGTTATAGAAGATAAACCGGCAACTGTAACCGTGCGGCTGGAAGGAAAGAAGCAGGTCATTGAGACTGTTTCCTCAAGGGATATTAGGGCTCTTGTTGATTTAAGAGGCGCTAACTTAGGGGGGAATTTATTAAGCGTTGAGGTCTTAACACCCCAAAACGTTGATTTAGTTTCCGTTGAGCCGAAGCAGGCGGAAGTTACTATTGATGAAATTTCTGATAGACAAATGCCTGTAACAGTCAGTTTTACCGGCAGACCGTCCTCTGAATATGTCACACTGGAGCCGGTCTTAACTCCATCCCAGGTATTAGTGACAGGGCCGAGAAATGTGCTGGAGCATATTGAACGTACATATGTGACAATTGATCTTGAGCGGGTTGGGACAAATATTACGGAAAACCTGCCTATTAAGGTAGAAGACAGCTCCGGGAACACATTGATGGAGTGGGTGAGGGTCATTCCCGAAACGGTAGAAGTTTTTGTGCCAGTGGTAGAGGATAAGCCCAACCAAACCATGCTGGTTAAGCCTACCTTAGAAGGGGAATTGGCAGAAGGTTTTGCTATTAAGCGCATCGTGACCGAGCCTGAAATGGTAAAGGTATATGGCAATTTAAGCGTATTGCTGCCTCAACAATACCTTGGAACCACCCCTGTGGATATAAGTGATGCCGAAGGAAATATTCAGCAGCAAGTGCAGTTGGAGCTTCCACCCGGCGTTACGCCAAGTGTATTTACGCCTATTCACGTATTTATAGAAATCGGCCCTCAAGAAGAACAAGATGAGAATCAGGTGCAGGAGCAAGGGCAAGAGCAGGAAAAAATTACTGAGTAACGTTTTTGCTTAAAACTTAATAAGATGAATAAGCGTTTGGATATGATAACTTATCCTGGTAAATGCTAATATAAAAATAGAATAGGAGTTAAATTAGATAATAACTATGAAGATAAAAATCAGTGATCTTCGTCTAAAGATAGATGAACCCAAAGAAAAATTACAGGAGTTGGCTGCAAAGAAACTGGGGATAGCCCCTGAAAGAATATTGCAGCTGATAATAAAAAAAGAGTCGGTAGATGCCCGAAGGCGCGAAATAACATTTGTCTACACAGTAGAAATAGAAATAGCGGAGGGCACCCTCGATCACCTGCCTCAGGATGCCAAGCTATCCTTGGTACAAGACAATAAACCGAAAAATATTCAACACGGGAATGAAACATTAAATTACCCGCCGGTGGTCGTAGGTGCTGGGCCGGCGGGTTTATTTGCAGCATTGCTGCTGGCGCAAGAAGGTTACAAACCCCTGCTTTTAGAAAGAGGTAACAACGTTGACAAACGGACTGAGGATGTGAAAAAATTCTGGCAGGAAGGGATTATCGATACCCAATCTAATGTACAGTTTGGCGAAGGCGGGGCCGGTACTTTCTCAGACGGCAAACTTACCACCAGAATTAAAGACCCGCGGGTGGAGGTAGTGCTGCGGGAATTAATATCTGCCGGGGCGCCGGAGGAGATAGCATACCAACAAAAGCCCCATGTCGGTACCGATCACCTAAAAGATATAGTTAAGGAAATAAGAAGTAAGATCATTTCCCTTGGCGGCCAGGTGAGGTTTTTATCCCAAGTGACAGATCTAACTCTCCAACAAGACCAAGTAGTAGGAATAGTCGTTAATGACGAGGTTGAGATCCCTGCTGATACGGTTGTTTTAGCAATAGGGCATAGTGCAAGAGATACCTATTCTATGTTAAGTGAAAAGATTAGTATGGAACATAAGCCATTTGCCATAGGCGTTCGCATAGAACATCCACAACAGCTGATAGACAAGGTGCAGTACGGTGCATACGCTCATCACCCACGCTTGGGTCCGGCAGATTATCACCTCACTTATCGGGATAAAGAAACTGGGCGTTCGGCCTATACCTTCTGTATGTGTCCCGGCGGTTATGTCGTAGCCGGTGCATCGGAACCGAATACCGTGGTTACTAATGGCATGAGTGAAGCAGCACGGGATTCCGGCATCGCTAATAGTGCATTGGTGGTAACCGTAGATACTAGGGATTTTTCGTCTGATCATATTTTGGCGGGACTGGAATTTCAGAGATATTGGGAACAGCAGGCTTTTCAATTAGGCGGGGCAAACTATCATGCTCCCTGTCAGTCTGTCGAAGACTTTCTCACAGGTAGGGTTGGACATTTGTCTCAAACGGTAAAGTCTACATATAATCCCGGGGTTACATCTGCTGACTTAAACAAGTGTTTACCTGGGGAAATTGCTGCGGTCATAAAGCGGGCACTGCTTGATTTCGATAGAAAAATACCTGGATTTGCAGCTAAGGAAGCTCCCCTAACAGGGGTGGAAACTAGGACTTCCTCCCCTGTTCGTCTACTAAGAGACAAGGAAACACAAGCGGTTAATATTACCGGTTTATATCCTGCCGGTGAAGGAGCGGGCTATGCAGGCGGCATAATGAGTGCTGCGGTGGATGGAGTAAGGGTAGCAGAAAATATCATTAATAAATATAGTTTACCAAAGCAATGACGAGGGGGATTTTATAGATATGGGTAGAATGTTTGGTACTGATGGTGTAAGAGGGGTAGCTAATGAAGGATTAACCCCGGAACTAGCTTTTAAATTAGGCAGAGCAGGGGCAAAGGTTCTGGCTAAATCACATAAAAACCCAAAAATAGTTATCGGCAAGGATACTCGCATTTCCGGGGATATGCTGGAAGCGGCTCTCACTGCCGGTATTTGTTCTGTAGGGGCAGATGCACTGTTAGTAGGTGTTATGCCTACGCCGGCTATTGCATTTCTTACCAGAGATCTGGGAGCCACAGCAGGTGTTGTTATATCCGCTTCCCATAATCCTGTTGAAGATAACGGCATAAAATTTTTTAATGACAAGGGATATAAATTAGAAGACGAAATAGAAGCCGAAATCGAAAGATTAGTTTTAATAAAAGATGAGGGCCCCAGGCCCACTGGCAGTCTTGTAGGCCGCGCCGTACAGGTGCTGGATGCAGAAGACAGATATGTAAGTTTCGTTACCCAGACAGTAAGCTCTGATTTATCAGGCCTTAAAGTAATAGTCGATTGTGCCAACGGTGCTGCCAGCAGCGTAGCTCCCCAAGCTTTAAACATATTGGGAGCAGAGGTTATTCCAATTTCCAATGATCCTGATGGGGTAAATATTAATAAGGATTGCGGCTCAACTTATACAAAGAGACTACAGGAAGCGGTTGTTAAGTATGGCGCACATCTTGGTCTTGCCCATGATGGTGATGCTGATAGAGTTTTGGCAGTAGACGAACACGGTAATTTGGTAGACGGCGATCAGATTATGGTGGCCTGTGCCCTACATCTAAAAAAGCAGGGACAGTTAAAGAATGATACCCTAGTAGTAACTGTCATGAGTAATTTAGGGTTACATTTAGCACTTAAGGAACATAACATAAAAACAGAACAAACAAAAGTTGGCGACAGGTATGTCTTAGAAAGAATGCGAAAGATCCAGGCCAGTCTTGGTGGTGAACAATCGGGGCACATAATTTTCGCTGACCATAATTCCACAGGGGACGGGATTATTACCGGACTACAACTGCTGTCGGTCATAAAGGAGAGCGGTCAACCGCTTTCTAAATTAGCCTCCCAAATGACACGCCTGCCGCAAATATTAATTAATGTTAGAGTTAAGAATAATGAAACTGCCATGAATAACCAAAAAATGAAGGAAGCTATTGAAAAAGCGGAACAAATCCTCGGTGAAAAGGGTCGAATATTAGTAAGGCCTTCCGGAACCGAACCCTTACTGCGCATCATGGGTGAAGGCCCCGATGCCGAACAGCTTAAGCAAATTGTGGAAAGTATTGCTCAAGTGGTAAGGGAGCAGGTATAATATATAGTTGGTTAGTGTAGTTAGATAGTTGAGGGGGTGAGGTATGAGCGGAGTCATGGGGACGGTTCGAGCGATATCNGGGACATTCCTGCCTCCAGAGAATTGCAAGAGCTTCAGCAGGTGTGTCCCCATTCCTTGACCACCGTAGGGAAGCCGATGGAACCGTCCCCGTGGCGCACGTGGCGCAGTAGGTAGTTGGATAAAGTTAAGGGGGTGAGCTGGTTGACAATTGATAATGACAAATGAATATGGCTTGTTGTCTTTGGTGAAAAAAGCGCCTGAACCGCATTTGCGGTTGACGAGGTGGAGGTTTATCGAAGTATTCGGCGGATGCCTCCCGGCTAAACCTAGTCGTTACAGACACCACAAAACCCGGAAGTAACTTCGGGGACAAAGGGTGTTTTGATTGGTAACGTTTTTTTGAAGGAGCGATGACTAACATGTGTGGCATTGTAGGATATATTGGCCCCAAACCGGCGGCACCGCTTATGGTGGAGGGCCTTTCTAAATTGGAATATAGAGGTTATGATTCTGCAGGTATTGCAATACTAGAGGACCACCAGATAGAAATCATTAAAAGAAAAGGTAGACTAGCGGAATTAGTTTCCGCATTAGGGGCAACAGATTTAACAGGTAAAGTCGGCATTGGGCATACAAGGTGGGCTACCCATGGTAAGCCTTCTCACGATAATGCTCATCCCCATTATGATTGTTCCAAAAGCTTTGCCGTTGTCCATAACGGTATCATCGAAAACTATCAGGCATTAAAGAAAGAACTTATAGCGGAAGGCCATAAATTTACCTCTGAGACAGATACTGAAGTATTAGCGCATCTAGTAGAAAAGCACTATAACGGAGATTTACTGCAAACGGTGCATCATATTGTTGGGTTGATAGACGGGGCATATGCCATGGCGGTAATTGCTAAAAACGAACCGGAAAGAATTATCTGCGTAAGAAAAGATAGCCCCTTAGTAGTTGGCTTAGGTGAAGGAGAGAATTTCTTAGCCTCTGATATACCGGCCATTTTAAAGCATACGCGTAAGGTTTTTCTCTTGGAAGACGGAGAAGTGGCGACAGTTACAAAGGACCAAGTTGAGGTGTATCAAAAGGGAGAAAAGGTTGATAAAGAATTATTCAAAGTGACCTGGGACGCCGAAGCGGCTGAAAAGGGCGGTTACTCTCACTTTATGCTCAAAGAGATTTTTGAACAACCCCGGGCCTTAAGGGCAACATTTAAAGGAAGGCTCAATAATGGCGCTGTCACTCTGGATGAAATGAGAGATATCAGAGGACTGGATAAGATTAATAAGGTATACTTTGTAGCATGCGGAACGGCCTACCATGCCGGGTTAGTTGGTAAAGACGTAGTAGAGAATTTGGCCCGAATTCCGGCTGAGGCAGACATCGCATCTGAATTTCGTTATCGAGATCCCTTAATAGATGATAAAACTCTAGTAGTAGTAATCAGCCAATCGGGAGAGACTGCAGATACCCTGGCAGCCATGCGTGAGGCGCAAAGTAAGGGCGCGCAGGTCCTTGCGGTTACCAACGTTGTGGGTAGCTCCGTATCGCGGGAAGCAGACCTAGTAATTTACACCTGGGCCGGCCCGGAAATAGCAGTTGCTTCTACCAAAGCTTACCTGACCCAATTGGCGGCAATGTATTTATTTGGACTGTTCCTAGCCCAAGAAAGAGGGGTGTTGACACCGGAGCAGACATCTGAAATAACGAAGGCTCTAAGGGAACTCCCCGGCCATGTAGAGACAGTTCTGGAACAAGCGGAAAAAGTTGAAAGATTAGCACATGAATGGGCAAAGCGAGAAAATGCTTTCTTCATCGGCCGCGGCTTAGACTGGGCAGTAGCCGAGGAAGGCTCTTTAAAGCTGAAAGAAATATCCTATATTCATGCCGAAGCCTATGCGGCCGGCGAATTAAAGCACGGCACCCTAGCACTGATTACAGAAGGAGTACCTGTGGTAGCACTGGCAACACAAAGCAGGATTTATGACAAAACCATCAGTAATATAAAAGAAGTAAAAGCCAGAGGTGCCCACGTTACAGGATTAGTTTTTGAAGGTGTAGACATCAGCGAGACAGTTGATGAAGTGATAGCCATCCCCAACACTATACCATTACTGGCACCAATTCTTTCAGTAGTACCACTCCAACTGCTTGCCTACTACGCAGCCATAGCCCGGGACTCAGACGTAGATAAACCAAGAAATTTGGCAAAAAGTGTTACGGTTGAGTAACGAAGAATTATGATGGACCCCGATTGTCGGTGTGAATAAAGTTTGAGAATCTGTGAAAATAGTTTGAGAATCAATTTGAATAAAGTTTGAGAATGAGATGGGAGGAAGTCATCAAATTGGCTTCCTCCTTTTTCTGGATATACCCGACAAGGTTGAGTAAAATGTAGAGTCCTTACGACAGTGTGTTTTCTATAAGGATCTTCTTTAATAGATATTTGTTTCAACTATTCTTCTTCCCAGTTAGGCTTTTTAATATACGCAGGAAATTTCCAGTATTAAGAAGAAGTATTAACTATCTATGAGTGTATTAAAACCAAACAAGTAATTATAGATTGACAACATGCGAAAAATTATTCAGGGATTTTACCTCTATGAAGTAAATTACGGATAAATTGGGGAGGACTTAAACTACAATGCAACTAGAAAATATTGAAGCAATTGAAAAAAGACTTTGGAACGCAGCAGATACGTTGCGCTCAAATTCGAATTATGCGAGCAATGAATATTTCATGCCTGTTATGGGGCTTATCTTTTTGCGCCATGCATATAACAGATTTAGTAGTGTTAAGGGTGAAATCGTTGCTTCCTTACCGAAACGCGGCGGCAAGACACGAGAACTAACAAAAGAAGATTTTTCTCAAAAGGGTGCCATTTTTTTACGAGAAGAAGCCCAATTTGATTATTTAGTTTCACTTACAGATGCTGATGATAGAGCAAAGGCTATAACCGAAGCAATGGAATCAATTGAAAAGGACTATGAAACGCTGCGAGGGGTATTACCAAAGTCCGAATACCAGGAATTAGATAATGCTGTTCTTGGGCAACTGTTGCGAACCCTAAATCCAGAAGAGCTAAAGAAAGCATCCGGTGATATATTTGGAAGGATTTACGAGTACTTTCTCACACAATTTGCCGACTTGAAAGCTCATGATGGTGGTGAATTCTTTACTCCAGTATCTTTGGTTTCTCTTATTGCAAATGTTTTGGAACCAGAACGAGGCGCAGTTCTCGATCCTGCTTGTGGGTCTGGCGGTATGTTTGTACAGAGTGCTCGATTTGTAGAGCATCTACACGCTAACCCTACAGAGCGCTTAACATTCTATGGCCTAGAGAAAAACCCCACGACTATCCGATTAGCCAAAATGAACTTGGCGGTTCACGGGTTGGAAGGGAATATTCAAAAAGCCATTACTTATTACGAAGATCCACATGAACTTGTGGGAAAAGCCGACTATGTCATGGCTAATCCCCCATTTAATGTTGACGAAGTGGATGCTGACAGGGTGAAAGGTGATGAACGTTTGCCTCTTGGTTTACCGGGTGTTAATAAGAAAGGGAAAGTTAGTAACGGAAATTACCTTTGGATTAACTATTTTTACAGCTATTTAAATGAAAAAGGCCGTGCAGGGTTTGTCATGTCATCTCAAGCTTCAAGTGCAGGTCGCGATGAGGCAAAGGTAAGGCAAAGGCTTATTAAAAGCGGAGCAGTAGATATTATGATCTCTATTCGCTCAAACTTTTTTTATACCCGTTCTGTTCCCTGTGAGCTATGGTTTCTAAATAGATCTATACCAGAAGCATATCAGGATAAAGTTCTAATGATTGATGCACGCAACATCTATCGGCAGGTAACAAGAAAAATTTACGATTTTAGCCCAGAACAACTCCAAAACCTTCTTTCCATTGTTTGGCTCTACCGTGGAGAGAGTGAGCGCTTTATTGATTTGGTTGCAAAGTATATTGAGCGTAGTTTGGATGAAGCGCATCTATGTTTTTATTGGGAAAAAGAGGACGGGCAGCAAGTGGATTTAATGTTCAAATATGTAAAAGCCATTGATGCAATTCAAGATAGTATGAAACCTTTTTTCGATTCATGTGATAAAGAGACAAGGCATTTGCCGATCATTCAAGACTTTAAAACTGTAAGTCAAGATTTTAAAACTGACATAGAAGAATTTAAAAATGCAAATACCGATAGAGAAAGATGGAAAAAGGTGAAAATAACCCTTGGGATAATAAATGAAACTACGAAACATCTTACACCATTGGTAGGAATGACTCGAGACCTTACTAAAAAAGCTGATAAACTCTACAATCTTGTAAATCGTTTGATTGAATTAAGTGAGAATGAGTTGAGGGCGACAGAAAGTGACCTCTGGGGCAAACGTGACATTCTACAAGCTCGTAAATTGGCCGATGAAGCAAGGCAGGAAATCATTGATCAACTCAAGAAGGTACGTTATTTCCATAGACAAGCATTATGGCTTACTGAACGCTTCCCTGATGGTAAGTTGCAGGACATAGAAGGCTTGGTAAAACTCGTGGATTCTTCGGAGTTGGAAAAAAACAACTGGAGTCTTACTCCGGGTCTTTACGTTGGGGTTGCTCCGGAGGAGGAAGACGAGGGCTTTGATTTCGAGGAAACCTTACGTAACATCCATATCGAGCTAGAAGACTTAGATACTGACGCTAGTAGGCTGGCCGCAGAAATCAAGAAAAACTTTAAGGGGCTAGGAATATGAGCGGTTATTCAACAGTGCCAATTAGTTCGATTTGTAATATTGTCATGGGTACTTCTCCAAAAGGTACTACCTATAATTATCATGGTCAGGGGCTACCACTCTTGAACGGCCCAACTGAATTTGGTTTATCTCATCCTAGTTGCACTATATTTACAGATGACCCGAAAAAGGAATGTGAACCCGGTGATCTCATCTTTTGTGTTCGTGGATCAACGACCGGGCGGATGAACTGGGCGGACAAAAAATATGCTCTTGGTAGAGGTGTTTGTGCTATTAGGGGTAAAAATGAGGGGTTAACATATTTTATTCGTTATGCTCTTGAATTTTCCCTACCTCGCCTGTTGCAATTAGCCACTGGTGCTACTTTTCCCAACTTAACAAAAGATTCATTACATAATTTTGAAACTCCTTATCTTAGCAATTATTTGGAAATCGTAAAGGTACTTAAAAGATATGATGATTTGATAGAGAATAATTGGCGACGCATAAAATTGTTAGAACAGGCTGTGCGCTTGCTTTTTAATGAATGGTTTATTAATTATAATTTCCCAGGTCATGAGAATGTTAAAGCAATTGATGGTGGATTAGAAAGTTGGGATGTGGTTAAGGTTACCGACATAATCCACATAAACCCAAAGGAGCACGTGGAGAAAGGGAATACTATTCGATACGTACCAATGTCTAGTCTCTCCCAAGAGGGAATGTCGATAGACATTACTCAAGGCGAATACAGAAAAAAAGCTACTAACGTAAAGTTTCGCAATGATGATACTCTTTTAGCTCGGATTACTCCTTGTCTCGAAAATGGTAAAACAGCTTTTGTAAACATCTTAAAGGAGTACGAGGTGGCATGTGGTTCCACAGAATTTATTGTTCTACGTGGTGAACAGGTGAGTCCATATTTTGTTTATTGTCTTTCCAGGACACACCGTTTTCGTGAAAAGGCTATTAAAAGCATGGTTGGCTCCTCGGGACGCCAACGAGTACAGATTACTTGTTTTGAAGATTTTAAAGTACTTTTACCTCCGACTCCTCTACTTGATAAGTTTAATCAATTCGCATCAAAGTACTTTGAGCAGATTAGTAATTTACAGCAACAGAATAAATTACTAATAGAAACGCGTGATATCTTGCTTCCGCGCTTAATGAATGGAGAGATTAGCGTATGAGTTCCATGAATGAAGATACTTTGGTACAACAAACAACTGCGGATTATTTAGAAAATTCTCTTGGCTGGGAATCTATTTATGCTTATAATCAAGAGACCTTTGGTATTAATGGGACATTGGGGAGGAAGTCTGACCGTGAAGTTGTTCTGACAAGATATCTGCGTAAAAGCTTAGAAAACTTAAATCCGGATTTGCCAGAGGAAGCCTACCTACAAGCGGTGCGTAAGATAGTTGAATTTAATACGACCCAAACAATGCTTGCCACCAACGAAGAAAAATACTCGCTGCTTAGAGATGGCGTTACGGTATCTTACCGGGACGAAAAGGGTGACCTCAAAAAGTCACGGTTAAAAGTATTTAATTTTAAGGATCCTTCCAAGAACCATTTTCTTTGCGTGCGTGAGTTATGGGTATGTGGGGACATATACCGGCGCCGAGCAGATATTGTCGGATTTGTAAATGGTGTTCCGTTATTATTTATGGAGTTGAAAAATATCCATAAAGATTTAAGAGCAGCTTATGAGAATAATTTAGCAGACTATAAGGATACCATACCGCATCTTTTTCATCACAATGCGCTTATTGTACTTGGTAATGGGGATAAAGCGAAAATTGGTTCTCTTTCTAGCAGATTTGAGCATTTTCATGAGTGGAAACGTCTCGACGAAGAAGATGTTGGTGTTGTTGATATGGAAACATTGCTCAAAGGCATATGCAATAAGAAAAACTTTATGGATCTATTCGAGAATTATATTGTTTTTGATGATTCTTCAGGGAAAAAAGTTAAGATACTAGCGCGAAACCACCAGTTTCTCGGTGTTAATCGAGCAATTGAGTCAGTAAAAAACCGCAAAAAGCGTGAGGGGAAATTGGGGGTTTTTTGGCATACCCAAGGATCCGGAAAAAGTTATTCAATGGTCTTTTTCACCCGTAAGATTCATCGTAAGTTGGGTGGTAATTTTACTTTTGTAATTTGCACTGATCGTGATGACCTTGACAGGCAGATTTATAAAACTTTCGCCGGGTGCGGGTTGGCTGATAATGATCGTGATCCTTGTAGACCCTCTGATGGTGACCACTTGGAGGCCCTTTTACGACAGCATAAAGCATATGTTTTTACCTTGATCCAAAAGTTTCATAAAGATGTTGAACCCAATAAGGAGTATTCACCGAGAGACGACATTATCGTAATTTCAGATGAAGCGCATCGTACACAATATGGCCGTCTAGCACTTAACCTACGCAATGCCTTGCCTAATGCGAGTTATATAGGTTTCACCGGGACACCCCTTTTTAAAGATGATGAGGCTACCCGACGGGTTTTTGGAGACTATGTATCAACTTATGATTTTCAACGTGCAGTAGAGGATAATGCAACGGTGCCCCTTTACTATGATGCCCGGGGCGATAAACTTGGTATCTCTACTACCGATTTAAATGAACGGATTGTAGAGAAATTGGAAGACCTTGATACAGATGATGTTGACTACGTGCAGCGATTAGAGAAAGAACTAAGGCGTGATTATCATATTATTACAGCAGAAAAACGGTTAGACCAGGCGGCACGCGATTTTGTTGAACACTATACCACCGAATGGGAGACAGGTAAGGCTATGTTAGTGTGCATTGACAAGATTACCTGTGTTCGGATGTATAATCTAATAGAAAAGTACTGGCATAAGCGGACTTTAGAACTGGAGACTTTAGTATCTGAAGCAGCAGATGACCAGGAGGAAGTATACCGAAAACGCCAGGTTGCATGGATGAAGGAAACTAAAATGGCGGTAGTGATTAGCGAACAACAGGGTGAGGTAGATAAATTTCGCAAATGGGGTTTGGACATCATCCCACATCGTAAGTTAATTAAAGAGGGGTTTACAACTGGGGATGGGGAACGAATCGACTTGGAAACTGCATTTAAGAAAGAGGACCATCCCTTCCGCATCAGCATAGTTTGTGCTATGTGGCTAACTGGATTTGATGTTCCTAGCCTATCTACACTATACCTTGATAAGCCGCTAAAAGCGCATACATTGATGCAAGCTATTGCGCGTGCAAATAGAGTAAACGAAGGTAAAAATAATGGATTGATCGTTGATTATTGTGGTATTCTTAAGAACCTTCGTAAAGCATTGGCTACCTTTGCAGGACAGGAAGGCGGGGGGCGTCCCAATGGCGAAACTAACCCGGCAAAGCCGAATGAGGAATTGTTAGCAGAACTTGCTGAAGCTATTGAGTTAATCCGAGTCTACTTACAAGAACATGGCGCTTCTCTTGATGATATTATTCAGAAAACTGGCTTTGAACGTAACGCTGCTATTGTTGCCGCTAAGGAAGCAGCTAACGAGAATGATCGAACCCGCAAGCGTTTTGAAATAATATGTCGTGAAGTATTTAAAAAATTTAAGGCTTGTCTTAATATTGCTGGAGTAAACGATTATAGGCAAGAATATGATGCAATTAATATTGTGTATCGGAGTTTAAAGCAAGATGAAGAACAGGCAGATATTAGTGATGTCATACGGCAATTACAAGAGGTTGTTGATCAAGCAATCCAAATATCAACGGAAAATATAAATGAGGAAACAGAACCATACAATATAGCTGCGATCGATTTTGATCGGTTGCGTATAGAATTTCAACGAAGCTCAACCAAAAAGACTACAGTACAGAATTTAAAACAGGCTGTAGAACAAAAACTGCAGCGTTTACTTCACAAGAACCCTCTACGAACTGATTTCCAAAAGCATTATGAAGAAATAATTGCTGAATACAACCGAGAAAAGGACCGCGTTACCATAGAAAAAACGTTTGAAGAGCTATTAGCATTCGTCCAAGATCTGGATAAAGAAGAAAACCGTGCAATGCGTGAGGGGCTAGATGAGGAAAGCTTGGCAATTTATGATCTTCTAATGAAGCCAGAGCTATCCCCGGGCGATATTAAGAAAATCAAGCAGGTAGCGATGAAACTTCTAAAAATACTTAAGAACGAGAAGTTAAAGATAGACCACTGGAAAGAGAAAGAGGCAACCCGAGATGCTGTCCATACTGCAATCCGTGACTTTCTTTGGGATGAAGAAACAGGCTTGCCTGTGGAAAGCTTTAGCGAAAATGAGGTGGATGAAAAAACAGAATTAGTTTTTGCTCATATATACAGGGCTTATCCTACAGTACCGTCTCCGTATTACGCAGTTGGGCAGTAGGGAAGAAGTGGTTGTTAAATTTTTTAACGGACTTCAAAAAAGATTTTTGTTCTTTATTAAAAAAATTACAGTTAATATGACAAATGTCCGCAGGATGTTGTTGCCCCTGCGGTTTTTTCTCTCTAGAAAGGGAACTTTTGTCTTTTATTACTCAAGGGCCTTTTTATACTGCTTGGATATTACTTTCAAGAGCTAGGTCCATGGAAATTAGAAAAAAAGGAAAAAAGAGGAATTACCGTTTTAGGTGTCAAAATTGTGTATTAGAAGGTTCGCACACAGGAAACATGGTTTGTTCGAACAGAAAATGATTTTACAACACTTAAGTTTTGTTGCTTAAATGTAGTGATAAATAAACCAGTGTGGCCCGATCTTAAAATTCTGATAGAAAACAGAATTTTTTGTTAAGGGAGGCTAGACTTTTGAAACCCTATGAAATACATGAGAAACTTCGCAATTTTGAAACAGTCTTTCCTAATAAGTCTTCGATCAAACTCGCGGAGGCTAAACAATACTTAGAAGGTGCTATTGGCAAAGAGTTGGACGATAACTACGTCCGATCTTTTCTTGAAGCACTCGGGTTTCAAAAGATTGAATCGCATTCCGCTTCCAAGCACGATGAAGACCTTGAACTTGATGATATTCTCAATATGGATTGGTCTCCGCAAACAGATGGTCAGTCTTTGCAAAATGCTTTAGGAACCCATTCATATAATACTCATTTATTGATTGAATATCATACTGAACAAGACTCAAAAGCTTTTGACCAATTAGTGGTGGATAATATAAATTTGGTACATAAAGTGGCATCGCGGTATCTTAATTACGTGAATCATCAATTGAGCTTTGATGATCTGGTTTCAGAAGGTGTCAT
>JGI25319J35699_1000564_pt1 | contig 20229 bp, 16 predicted proteins | sample AutmiccommuBRH17_FD_35699 | JGI IMG/M metagenome (IMG submission 35699) | reverse complement strand
CGATATCCATGTGAATAATATTTGCCGAGGGACAGAATTCTACGATTTTTCCGGTCGCCCGATCATCAAATCTGGCCCCGGCGGCAATAAACAGGTCACAATCCTGCAAGGCCATATTGGTCGACCGCGCTGCGTGCATGCCAAGCATGCCAAGAGACAAAGAATGATCTGCCGGCAAACTCCCCAANCCCATGAGAGTCATGGTGGTCGGCAGGGCGGCCTTTTCGATAATCGCCCTGGCCTCCAAGGCCGCCCCGGCATGGATAATTCCTCCGCCGAGACAAAGGATCGGCCGTTTCGCCCGGTTAATCAATACTGCCGCCTCCTGCAACATCGTCTGGCTCGCTACCTGGGGTTCCCGGCGTCGTCCCGGCTCCGGCCATTCGGTGAACGAGATCGTCGCCGTCTGGATATCCTTCGGCACATCGATCAACNCCGGCCCGGGTCTGCCGGAGAGAGCCAGTTCAAAGGCAGTGGGAACGATCTTCAGCAGTTCGCCTACCGACCGAACAAGATAGTTATGTTTGGTTATCGGAATCGACATACCATAGGTATCGACCTCCTGAAAGGCATCGGTGCCGATCAGCGAGGAAGGCACCTGACCGGTTATGCAGATAACCGGGATGGAATCGAGAAAAGCATCGGCAATGGCAGTGAGGACATTGGTTGCCCCCGGGCCGGAAGTAGCAAAACAGACGCCGGCTTCGCCGGTCGCTCGGGCAATCCCCTGGGCTAAAAATCCTGCGCCCTGCTCGTGTCGGCAAAGAACATGGTTGATTGATGCAGAGCCGGACAACGCGTCGTACAAAGGCAGATTTGCTCCGCCCGGTATCCCGGCAATCATCGTAATGCCCTGGCGTTCGAGCAGCTTGATGATGAGTTGCGCCCCATTCATGGTGTACATAGGTTCCTCCTGTCGATAGTGGTGGTTAAATTGTCGGCGACAGGAGCGGGGGCATAAAAAAACCCCCGCCGGCGAAGCGCCGACAGGGGTTAATATTTATTATTTTATATTCTTTATCCCCTCATGGCACTCCGCCTTCGACCTTTCGGACCACGACCACCACACTCAATACGAGTGCCACGCTTAGAATAAGGCTGCCGATGATCGCTGAAAGTGAATGCATTGTTGCTATGAACAGGTTGAATTTTTATGAGCTATTTTCTCATGGTTAGCAAAATCATCTGGTTGTGTCAAGAAGAACAATCCACAGCTGTCTTTTGGGCTACCCCCAACAGTAAATAAAAATAAACCAGGCGATGCACCCCATAGCCCTGCTGCTCAGTCAAGTCTTTCGTTAATGATTTAATTCCAATGCCGATCTTCAAACGGGAAGAAGGGGCAAGTAGGAATACCACTGTACACTTGGCGCGGTCGCCCGATTCTGCTAACCTCGTCCAGATTCATCTCCTGCCAATGGGATGCCAGCCTGGCAGTCTACCGAGCGCAAACAAGACCGCCGACCCGCTCTTCCAGTTCGAGGGCAATGTCCAGCAGCGGGTCTGATATCTTCAGGGTGAGGAGTACTTCGTGACAGGTTTTCTTGATGATCGTCCGGGCCCAAACAGTACACGGCATCAAATTGAAGCGCTATTTTGCTTCCAGTTGCACGGGGGGTACCCCTATTTGAACAATAGGACGGAAATTGGTGTTACCCAGTTGAAGTAGTATGCCTTTATTTTCAACAAGATCGAGCTTTTCGGTGTCGTAGACCAGCTGCAGAAATTCCGGCAATTGCGGCATGATGGGAGCAGAACGCTTGGCGGGGTGCAGGCTGTTGTCCCGATATATAAACAGCAGAACAAGCACGGCGACGACCAAGCCGCCATGGTAGAATCCCTTCCGGATCGACAACAATCTGTCAGCGGTAAAAAGCAGAAAAATAAGCCAGAAAAACTGGGCAATGACCAGGTAACAAGGAAGAATGCGCAGGGAGATCATATATTTTTTGCTTAAAAAAAGTGCGGCAAGACTGCTGTTTATGAGAACCAAGAGGATGCATGCGATTTTCAGGTAGAAGGGATCTCGCCGAAAGATCACAACAATACCGACCAGAAACAGGATGGAAAGGATGAGCTTCCTGGGGCCGAAAGGGCCTCTCATTTCCATGAAAAAGACCTTGGCCACCAGCGTTTCAATCCATACTTGATGTATCTCCGGTTTCCACAGGTTGCGCAGCAGAATCATATTTTCGGAGACCGAAAGCGTATAGAGGATAACGATGATCGTGAGGGCAGCCAGGAGTCTGGTCTTGCCCTTGAAGAAAAGAATGAAGCAGAGGGAAAAAGGGACAATCAACACTGAATATGGTCCCGACCAGATCAGCAGCGACAACATTGCAAAGAGCATAATATTTGCTCGTCTGGTTTTGAGCGGCTCCCAGAAAAGCAAACAGATCAGGAGGATAACAAGCACGTAGATCTGGTAGGTCAATGTTATGTAATAAAAAAGGTGATTCAGGCCGGAAAGGCCAAGGAGAAAAGGAGCGATGAAAAGAAGATAGCGGTTTTTCAGAAGTCCCGTGCAGGGTACAACCATGACGGTTATGACAGCAAAAACCGTTGCCAGAGCGAGATACATGGTCGGTTGCAGTCTGACATCTATTTTCGCAATAAAAAAAGCAAGAAGATTATTGAGAATATTATGATATCCGTTGGGTGCATGGAGGATTGCTGAGAATTCCCTGGTATTCCCGTAAAAATAGTTGAAATAGTGGCTGTTGTCCTCGACGTACAGACCTGGAAGAGCATAATTTGGCCAAGAGCGCCACACTATGACTCCTAAACAACAGACAAAACTGGCAAAAATGAGCCATCGGTTTTCTCGCCATAAACTCTGTCTGTGAAGCGTATACACCTCGCGTCCTTGAAAAAAATCTCCCCACCGGGGTAAAGAACTTTTCATGATGGCATTCGGCTTTTAGAACCTTAGAAATTCTTTCTTGTTTTTTGAAAAGAATTTGGTGCCCCCTTGAGGGGCTTAGAATTTCAAAATTGTAAAGGTGTGTCTTTCTGTTAGAAAAATCTCTTTCTAACAGTTTCTCTGCAGTCATACAATATTTTTTAATTTCAGACAGCTGTCATTGAACCTCAATCCCCAGCACTACGGTACCGGGCGTAAATAATTCACTTGAGACAACAGGGAAAAAAGGCTAAGTTATCGCTCGTATTGAAAATACACATGGAATATCCAATCTTTTCAAGATTATTTTTCCATCAACATTTCATAATCACCGATGCCGTCACATCAATTAAAAGATAGAATTGATATTATCGTCCCCGTTTTTAACGAAGAAGAAATACTGCCCGAATTTCATCGACGACTCTGCGCTCTCGGGCTTCCCCTCAATATTGTCTACATAGATAACTGCTCCAGTGACAACTCGGTTGCCATAATTTCTTCCTTTACCGACGTGACATTAATTCGTCATGATCGCAATGAAGGATATGGAGCTTCCTTGCTGGATGGCATCGCCGGATCGAGCAATGACAAGATCATCATTATCGACGCCGATTGCGAATACCCGCCGGAAGCGATACCGGAATTGGTTGAACGTCTCGACTCGGCAGACGTCGTGTACACCAGTCGATTTGTTGACGGTAAAAACACTTTCATGCCCTACACCAAACGACTCGGCAATCAAATAATTTCTCGTCTTTTCAATATCCTCTACCACCAGCAGGTTACTGATCTCTATACAGGCTGCAAAGGCCTGCGGAGAAATGTGATCAAAGGTGTAGATCTCAAATGTAAAGGATTTGAACATGTCCTGGAACTTGGGGTTAAGCTCGCGGTAAAGAATATTCAGATAGAGGAAATCGGAGTGGACTTCACCCCCCGCCATACAGGGGTTGCGAAAATGCAGCACCTGACGGAAACAGCAAAGTATTTCTATCTTATCTTTTTTTATTACTTCACGTTAAAATCACATGCCTAAGTATATCGGAATCATTCCAGCAGCAGGAAAAGGGATGAGGGCACGGCCATACACCGAAGAAGTGCCGAAAGGTATGCTGCATATCAATGGCCGGCCGAACCTCGAGCGCATTGTCTGCCAGATGCGTGATGAGCTTGATATAACTGAAATAAAAATTGTTGTCGGCTATCTCTCTTCGGTAATTAAGAATTACTTCAAAGACGGCTCCCGTTTTGGCGTCCGGATAACCTATATTGAAAACAATGAGCTGGATAAGGGACTGGCATGGTCGATTCTTCTAGCCGGCAGAGACGTTCAGACTCCCTGCTGCGTCATGCTCAGCGACGAGTGCTATATCGGTTCCAATCATAGGGATTTGCTGAGTTTCCCCAATGAAGAAGGCATTGCCGCCTGTACCATTATGAAAGCTGAGGATAGTCGGTTGATTAAACGCAACTATTCGGTACGAAGAAACGGCAATCGTGCAATACGACTTTTAGAGAAACCAAAGGTTCTGGAAAACAACCTGCTCGGCCTGGGAACCTTTATCCTGAATCCCGCCTTTTTCTCCGAACTCTCGAAAGCCTTTGCACTTTCACCCTCTTACGTTGAATTCGTCACATTTATAGATAAACTTTGTGATGAAAAGCCCGGGGTGCTGTGTTTTGAAATGCAGGGTACCTATGTCAATATCAATGACCGGGACAGTCTCAACCTCGCCCGTTATTACGAAAGAAGCACGAGCTTTAATGAGACGAGTATCGGTTTACTGTTGTATTCTGAAGGGGTTGAAGAGAACATCGCTTTTACCATCCAGCGCTACCGGAGGAATACGGCTGTGTCATCAATCAGCGTTGTTCTTCCCCATGACAATGTGATTGAAGAGAAAATACGGTCCTGCGGAGTAAATGCCATTGTCTGTTCAAAAAATGTCACTCTCTACGGGGAAAAACTAAAATATGCCCTCGACCGTCTTGAAGAGGATATAATCATCCTGGCCGAAGCCGAATATGCCTACCCGGAGCACGACATCAATAAGCTTCTGGAATATATAAAAGAAGCCGACATGGTGACCGGCACCAGAACCACCCGGCAACTGATAGAGCAGGGTTCGACCATGCGCGGTCTGGTGCGGCTGGCCAATATCGCCTTAGCCAAGCTCATCGAGTTGCTCTGGTGGCGCAGAGAGGTACGAGTCTCCGATGTCGGCTGTACCTTCCGGGCGATGTGGCGCAGTTGCTATATGGACATTCGGCACCGGCTGGTCGCACGCGGACCTGAACTTCTCGCCGAGATGGTTGTGGAAATTATGCGTGATCGCAAAAGACTGATTGAGATTCCGGTAAATTACTATAATTGCAGTGAAGCAATGAACAGGAAATACCGGAATCGCAAAACGTTTTTTAGAATTCTGACAATGCTCGCAAAGAAACGCTGGTCCGATAAGTACAATTAAACTACTTGATGATGACCGAGTTCTTGTTTGAGACCTGCCCTCCTGTCGCGATGTTGATATTTTGACCAAAGCTGAGAGGGGATTTAACATCATTTACTACAATCCCCGAACCTGAATATACGGAGGCATTGCCGATACTCCCGCTGTTTACTGCGACGGTGCCGGAGTTGGCCTGTGCGCCGCTTCCTAAAGCTAGATTGAGTGCCCCGCCCCGCACGTTGGTGGTTACACTTCCGACGCTGGCATTTCGAACCACCGTTGCCCCCATATTGGCTTCGGTATTGCTCCCTGCAGCCAGATTGACAGCCCCGGCTCCGACCGAATTCGAAACACTGCCCCGAACTTCCGCATTTTTCAGTTCAGTGGCGCCCTGGTTGGCATGAGCTCCCCCGCCGAGTGCGAGGTTGACACCGGCGCCACTTACCTTATTCGTAATACTTCCAGCGACTTTGCTGTTTTCCGCCTTCACCGCCGCCTGATTGGCGACCGCACCGCTTCCTAAAGCAAGATTCACACCAACCCCTGTCACCGTATTGGTGATGTTGCCACCCACCTTGGTATTCTTCAGGGAGGCCGCCGCCTGATTTGCTTCGGCTCCGCTGCCCAGGGCAAGGTTGACCGCCGCACCGGCCACTGTATTCTTAACGTTGCCGCCGACGGTGCTCGACTCCATTTTCACCGCACCCTGATTGGCCTTGGCATTATTGCCAAGCGCCAGGTTGACTGCGCCGCCCGCAACCGTATTCACCGCTCCGCCCTTCAAGGTAGAGTTCTTCAAGCTTGCGGCACCCTGATTGGCCTCGACATTATTGCCGAGCGCCAGATTGACTGCACCGCCGGCTACAGTGTTGACAGTCGTGCCACCGAGTGTAGAATTCTCCATACTCACCGCTGCCTGATTGGCCTTGGCCTTATTGCCCAAAGCCAGGTTGACGGCTGCACCGGCTGCCGTGTTGACAACCGTACCCTTCACCGTCGAATTCTTCATGTTGATCGCCGCCTGATTGGCTTCCACCTGATTGCCGAGAGCAAGGTTGACTCCGGCTCCGGCTACGGTGTTGATCGCGGTACCTTCCAGCGTCGAATTCTTCATGCTCACTGCCGCCTGATTGGCCTCCACCTTGTTGCCAAGGGCAAGGTTGACTCCGGCACCGGCCACGGTGTTGACCACTGTACCTTTCAAGGTCGAATCCTTCATGCTTACCGCCGCCTGGTTGGCATCTATCTGGTTGCCAAGCGCCAGGTTTACTCCGGCTCCGGCCACCGTATTGACCACTGTACCTTCCACCGTCGAATTTTTCATGCTCACCGCCGCCTGGTTGGCATCTATCTGGTTGCCAAGCGCCAGGTTTACTCCGGCTCCGGCCACCGTATTGACCACTGTACCTTTAATATTGGATTGTTCTGCAACTAAAGCCGCCTGGTTGGCTTCGATCTGATTGCCAAGCGCGAGGTTCACCGCTCCACCGATCGCGCTGTTGACAACGGTGCCGTCTACATTCGTGCCCTGAGCACTGACCGCGGCCTGATTTGCCTTAATCTGATTACCCAAAGCCAGGTTCACCGAACCACCGCCGACGGTGTTGATTACGGCACCTTTGATCCCGGTATTTTTTGCCTTGACTGCAGCTTGATTCGCTTCAATCTGATTACCGATACCGACATTGACTGCGCCCAGTCCTATTCCGGTATTGACTACGGCACCTTCAACTTTGCTCTTGTCGAGTATTGAACTCGCCTGATTGACATTGACGTTGTTGCCGATACCCGCATTGACCAGGCTATGACCTCCGGCGGTATTGACCACAGCGCCGCTGACCGTTGTCTCCGACAGCTTGGTGCTCGCCTGATTGGCCTCCACTCGATTCCCAATCGCCGCATTTACCACATTCAACCCGACAGCGGTATTGACAACGGCGCCTGTTACCTCGGAGTCCTTCATGATGGTCGAGGTCTGGCTGGCCGAGGTCTCGTTGCCGATCGCCGCATTTACAGCGTTTTGCGCTATCGAAGTATTGACAACGGCACCTTCAATTTTGCTGTCTTTGGTTTTAACAGCCACCTGATTGGCCTCGCTCCGGTTGCCGATCGCCGCGTTTACCACATTTTGTCCGGCCATGGTATTGACGACAGCGCCTTTCACCTCGGTGCCTTTGAGGATCGTTGCCCCTTGAGTCGCGGAAGTTTCATTGCCGATGGCCGCATTCACTGCGTTCTGGGAAATGGCTGTATTCACAACAGCACCGGTAACCTTGGATCTGTCGAGGACGATTGACGACTGGGTCGCATCGGTTTTGTTGCCGATCGCGACATTCACCATATTCTGACCGGCGGCGGTATTGATAGTGGCTCCCTTCAGCTCGGAGTCCTTCATAATGGTCGATGACTGGGTGGCCGTGCTCTGATTGCCGATGGCAGCGTTTATCGCATTCTGGGTTACCGAAGTATTAATAACCGCTCCCGTCACCTTGGAGCGCTCCAGATCGATTGAGGACTGGGTGGCGTGGGTCTTATTGCCGATAGCCACATTCACCGCATTCTGGCCGGCGGCAGTATTGACCGTCACGCCTTTTACCTCAGAATTCTTGATGACGGTGGAAGCCTGGGTGGCCGAACTCTCGTTGCCGATCGCAGCGTTCACCGAATTCTGGACCGCCGAAGTGTTGATCACCGCCCCCTTGACCTTGCTGTCTTCGATCCGGATAACACCCTGATCGGCTGTAGTCTTGTTGCCGATGGCCACATTCACTGCATTCTGCCCGGTCATGGTATTGATTGTCGCCCCGTCGACCTCCGACCTCTTGATGATGGTCGAAGCCTGTGCTGCCTCGACTTCATTGCCGATCGCCGCATTTACCGCGGTCTGTACGGTAGAAGTATTGATAACGGCACCGCGAACCTGACTGTCCTCTATCCTCACCACATCCTGATCGGCCACAGCCTGGCTGCCGATTGCTACATTCACCCTGGTCTGTCCGGCCGAAGTGTTGATAACGGCGCCACTGACTTCAGATCCTTTTATTATGGTGGATGCCTGGGTGGCGGCATTCTCGTTGCCGATTGCAGCATTGACCAGGTTTTTGGAAGCGGAGGTGTTGATTACCGCCCCATTGATCGTGCTCCCCTCCGCCCTGATAACCGACTGCTCGGCGGTGTTCTTGTTGCCGATTGCCACATTGACGGCATTGTCGTTCAAGGTCGTATTGACGGTCACACCGTTAACGGTTGAGTCTTTCAGGAGAGTGGAGGCCTGATTGGCGGTATTGTCTTTGCCGATTGCGGCATTGACAAGATTTTTTGCCTTGACCGCATTAATGACAGCACCATTGATAGTGCTGTCGGAGGATTGAATCGAAGCCTGGTTGGCGGTGTTCTTATCGCCTATTGCCACATTGACCAGGTTATCCGCCTTGACGGCATTGATGAGAGCGCCATTGACCTTGCTGCCCTGCAAGGTTACCGACGACTGGTTGGCCACATTTTCATTGCCGATTGCTGCATTGACGCTGGTCTTGGTATCGGCGGTGTTGACCACTACCCCGTTAATCTTCGAGTCTTCGGCTGTGATGGAGTTTTGACTGGCGATATTTTTGTTGCCGATCGCCGCATTGACTAAAGTGTCGCCTTTGGAATTGTTGACCACAACTCCGTTGACATCTGTTTTCTCAAGGGATATCGAAGACTGGTTGGCAATGTTCTCTTTGCCGATCGCAACATTTACCTCGGTCTTGGTGTTTGCCTTATTGGTGACTACACCGTTTATAGTGCCTCCACTTGCGATTATGGAATCCTGGTTTGCCTGATTGCGATCGCCGATCGCCACGTTGACACTCGGATCGTTTCGCACGTCGTTGACAACCGCGCCTTTGACATTGACATTTTTGAGATCTATTGAGGATTGACGTGCCTTATTGTCCTGTCCTATGGCAACGTTTACGTCCCTTTCGATCTTGGTCGGAATGTTGAGAACAGCTCCTTTGATGTTCGATTCGGCAAATGCATGGGAGGACGTCACCAACAACGAAGTTAAACCTATTGCAGCCCCTAAAATCTTGCCCTTGAATTCACTCGAGAAGGATATCGGCAACATAATATCACCCACTTTTTGTCAGATTTTCGCGCGCTTGGAAGGAAGTACAATTCGCTCCTGAACTTATACATTAAACCACATTAATTATAGATCATCCCCCCCCTCAAAGCAAGCCGCGACGGACAAAATCGGAGCGTGCGGTATAATTTTTTAAACCGGCCAGCCATTCCATCCTTTTTCAAACCATCCAAATTCACATATTATTATTGACATATTCTGTGGATAAGCGCTATTTTGCCGGTGGCAGACCTGAAAGTGCCGACCAGGAACTATTGTGGCTGACCGCACAGGGTGAAAAAGCTCTTATCTTGATGCATTTCTTAACACTATCGACCCGTGTAATTTGATAAGGGCTCTTTCCGTTGAGCACTCTCCGGGATCGGTCAAAATTCAACTGAATGTCTTAGCACACTCTCATTTTTTTCTATGGTATTCAGTTCATTGTTCTTTCTGTTTTGCTTTCTTCCCATCGTTCTCGTCTCGTACTTTGTAATTCCCGAAAAACTGCGCAATTTGTATCTGCTGCTGGCAAGCCTTTTTTTTTACGCCTGGGGTGAAGGCCTGTATGTTCTGCTGATGCTGTTTGTTATCATCCTGAACTACGTCATCGGTATCTCTTTCGACAAAAGAACCGCAAACACCCGCAGACGGCTGTTGCTGATTGGCATCGGGATCAACCTCATTCCTTTGCTGTTCTATAAATATTCCGCTTTTTTTCTCGAGAACATCGGCAAAATTTTCGAGGGGGCAACGGACCTTGCCCTTTCACCGAATGCGATCCACCTGCCCCTGGGCATCTCCTTTTTTACCTTTCAAGCCATGTCTTACCTGATCGACACCTACAGGGGATCGACATGTTCGCAAAAAAATCCTATAAATTTAGGTCTTTATATCGCCGTATTTCCGCAACTCATCGCCGGTCCGATCGTCAGGTATCATGATATATCCAGACAGATCAATGAGCGGAGGATCTCCCTCGACGATTTCTCCCTCGGCGTTGAGCGCTTTATTATCGGTCTTGCCAAAAAAGTCCTTCTGGCAAACCCTCTTGGCCAGATGGCGGATACAGTCTTCAGCATGCCGACGTCTGAACTCAGCACTCTCGCCGTCTGGATAGGTGCCGTCAGCTATACACTCCAGATCTACTATGATTTCTCCGGGTACTCCGACATGGCCATCGGCCTTGGGCGAATGTTCGGCTTTACCTTCCTCGAAAATTTCAACTTCCCCTATGTGTCCAGATCGATCCAGGAGTTCTGGCGAAGGTGGCATATATCTCTCTCGAACTGGTTCAGGGATTATCTCTACATCCCACTGGGAGGCAACAGAAAAGGGCCGCGCAGGACCATCATCAACCTTTTCATTGTTTTTTTCCTCTGTGGACTCTGGCATGGGGCGAGCTGGAATTTTATCTTCTGGGGGCTCTTCCACGGCTTTTTCCTGTCCATCGAACGGGGCCGATGGGGAAGCATGCTGCAACGGGCTCCGAGATTTTTCCGCCATGGCTATGTTCTTCTGGTGGTCCTTGTCGGCTGGATTTTTTTCAGGGCGGAAACCTTTACCCAGGGTGTGAATTTAGTAGGCATACTCTTCGGCGACCAGACAACAACCCTTCTGCCCTATGCGGTGATGATGCGCCTGAACGTACTGTTCTATATAACCTTGGGAAGTGCCATTTTCTTTATGGCTCCTACCATGCCGTGTCTCTATGAAAAAGCCGGACAAACAGCGTTTGGCGTTCTTTTAAGGAAATTTCGAGTGCAATATCTCGTTCGCCTGTTGTGCCTCTGCTCGGTTTTCATGCTGGCCCTGGCATCTCTTGCAAGCGGTGTATACAACCCGTTTATCTATTTCCGGTTTTAATTGGTTCAAGCAATGAGAACGATTTCTTCATATCTTCTTTCTCTCCTCTTTCTGGTTGCGATTGGCACACCGCTGGCTGTAATGCAATTTTCCGATGAGGAAACAGTCTCCTTGACCGAAAAAAGGAAATTGGCCGAAAAACCGTCACTCCATCTTTCCCTCCAGTCGTTGGGGTCGTTTCCGCAGGAGTATGAAAACTACTTTAACGATCACTTTGGTCTGCGCAGCAAGCTCGTCTACGTGTACAATGCCCTTTTTGTCACCTTCTTCCAGACTTCACCTAAATCACACACGGTTATCGGCAAGGACAAATGGCTTTTTCTGGCGGCGGAGCATGTGATAACCGATTTCATGGGGATGTATCCCTTCGATGACAATAAACTCCATCACTGGAAACAGGTTTTGCACGACAGGGAAGAATGGCTTGCCGACCAGGGCATTCAATACCTTTTCATTCCAGCTCCTAATAAAGTGATGATCTACCCGGAATATCTCCCGAACCGGATTTTTAAAAAACGGGGGACAACCAATCTGGAACAGTTTCTTGACCATCTCGCAAAGCCCCCATCCTTTACCAACGTTCTTGACCTGCGTCAGCCACTCCTGGACGCAAAAAAAGAAAATCAGCTGTACCACAAGGGGGACACCCACTGGAATTTTGACGGGGCCTATGTTGGCTATGTCTCAATAATTGAGGCCATTCGCCAGTGGTTTCCGGAGTTCACTCCGATCCCGAAAGAACACCTCGTCAGGACGTTTGAAAAAATGAGCGGCGACCTGACCTACACCTTGAATCTTGCGGAGATGTATGCCGAAGACATTTCGATACTCACACTTCCCGAAGCGGAAAAGCTTATCCAGTATCAAAATTTTGCTGGTCACCCTCAGCCCGACACTCCATTTCAGAAATTTCGCCGTGGAGTCCTTTTCACCAATGAGAATCCTTCCAGGCAGCGCACCGCGGTATTTATATCGGATTCCTTCGGGAGTGCCCTGAGAAATTTCCTGGCTCCCCATTTCAAGAGGATTATCTTCGTGAAGGATGCTCGTTTTGAAGACATGAAGAGGCTTATAGAAATTGAAAAACCGGATATTGTCCTCGATTTGAACGTGGCTCGGGGCCTCTATGTGGCTTTAGGGGAAAACATTGAAATTCGCGATTACGTTCTACACAAGCATCACGCCGAACGCCGGATCGTTCTTGACATCAACCAGGAGAACCTAAAGAAAAGGCTTAGTCATTCAAGCCAGGTCGATCTCGACAGCGAAAAAATACTTCGGGCCAGTGGCGGCGATCCGCAGCTCTATTTCGATCTGCCCAGCCAAGCATCAAGCGGAATACTCAATATTTACTGCCAGATATCCAGTCCGATGGACACACTGTTCAAGCTCTATTATCAGACAGCCGATCACAAGTTCTATTCTGAGGCAAAAAAAGTGTTCCACAACCTCAGGAAAGGAACAAACTCCTTTTACCTTCGAATCTATGAACCGATACTTTTAGACAAACTTCGTCTTGATCCCGGAGAACACCCAGGTGAATACAGTCTTGAGCGGTTCACAATTTCTTCAGAATAAAAAATTCTCAGATCCCTGCCATTTGGATGGCCGTTCACTTTTTCAGGAACGGTTTTTCAATGTATGTATAGGTAAGGGTACTCAACAAAAAAGTGAGGAGAAGGGTGAAAAGGAAATTATTGGTTCGACTCAGCGGATGCCCCAGATAATCGACGGCAATCACTTTGACCACTTTGAGGCATATCGGGTGCAGAAGATAGAAGCTGTAGCTCACCGTACCGAAGAGGCGTAAGGGCAGGGCGCTCATAAGTTTCCCGAACATGTGCATTCAGAGCATTCGGTTTACTTTTTTTTCTTCCTGGAACGATGTATTCCGTAAGCTGCTGGAATAATACATCAGGGCGACAGAGTCATTGTCACTCTCCATATCTACCAGGACTTTGGCGATCGAAGAGAGGGCAAAGATGTCTATCAACTTGTAAACTATGATAAAAATGACGAAGGCAAGGCCGAACCGGACTATTACCCGCTCGACGTGGGTCGACCGGCAGAGACGATTCAACCTCCGGGAAGTTGCGCACTCCGTGGGTTTCTGTAGAATTCTCATTGGGCAAATTCATCTTAGAAATATAACCAAAAAAGAGTGTACTATGACATGCTCGCACCTTGCCGTCCGGCACTCAAAACGTACTGCATCCCCCGACCGGCATAGAGAACACTATTTAACAGTATTTTTCAATCGATCTCCTCGACACCGGTAGATTGCCTATGAGCCGGGATGAATGAGGCGTTGGAGTTCCAGAGATGTCCAAATCTAACAACTACCTAAATAAAAGGCTTACGGTATGAAACAGATTACGCCGCATTTCACCAGATACCTGCAGAACAGGAGCAGCTATTTTTTACAGGCGGGGGAAGCGGTAAATCCCGAAAGAAATGCTCTTTCTCTCGGCCTCATATTTTTTACGGCAATCCTGGTGCTGCGCTCCTGGGAAAATTTTTCACAGCCTGGTCTCTACGCCGAGGATTCTATTCACTACTTCAATTTCTATTATGGCAATATTCGAACGCTGGGCGATATCTTTCAGCATCCTAACGGATATTATAACTTGTTCAACAATCTGGCTGCCTATCTTACGGCAAAGGCGGATGTCGGACTGCATCCTTTGATCTACCAGTCGGTCTGCATATGTTTCTGCATTCTCACCGTTACGGCATTTTCTCTATCCGGCCTGATCACCAACAGATATCTTTTATTTATCAGCCCATTGCTGCTCGGCCTTTCCGGTCTCAACCATCTCTACTACTACATCTCCCTGACCTTTCAGATGTACGTCGTGGTCCTGATGCTCCTCGTTATCATGCTCTGGAGGAGAAGAGCCCCCGCCGCTGTTCAACTGCTGCTCTTTGTATTTATGGGTTTTCTCATCTGGTCGGGCCCCTACTCGGTACTGGTTGTGCCTGTAGCTCTTGCCTTTATCTTTTTCTTCCATGACAAGACACTACAGACTGTCGGCCTGCTGCTGATTGCCATTGCGTATACTCTCTCGGTTACCAAGAGCACTATCATGCTGGAAAATATCCTCAATCCCGATATCCTGCTGCTGTGGGGTTCCACTCTGGTGACTGAGGTCTTTTTCATGGGATTCAAGGATTCGATCAACGCCGAAAAACTGATTCTTGTTGCCGTGACCTTTCTTACTGTATTTTTTGCCTTGCGAGGGGACAGGTTTTACCTGAAAACGGCGATACTCTTCCTGATTATTATAATCGCCTCCTTTGCTCCTTTATTACTGAGCAAAAAATATCTTCTTTACCAGACTATCTATCCCTGTCATCTGGTTATTGCGCAATTTTTCTGGCTGGTTTTTGTCCTTGTTACCGCCGACAGGCTTCTGGCTCGATGGCCGGCCCTGCAACATCCTGGCGGTGGTGCGCTTATTGTCGTATTTGCAATATTTATTCTTGCCGACAACATCGAACACCAGGACAAGCGGAAGGTACCTGTTCTTGCTGCCATGCCGCGATTTCTGGAGAAAGTAAAAGAAGCGGAAAATATGGGCCTAGCCGAAGAAGGCAGAAAGATGATCATTTCCACCAACGGCACAAGCATATTCAAAGCTGCCGCCATTGTCGGGGACCGATCAAAAAATGCCACGCTCGTTGACCGGATTCATGTGCAGTAGAGACCTCTCCTCTGCCGCAATGGAAAGATATGTGACGGCGCAGCGTCAGCTCTGGAGATTACACTCGTCCGTGATAATTTCCGATTTCCTGCTGGAAGATTCGACAGCCGAAGCCAGCAGATAATCGAGAGAAGTCGGCGGAGAGACGAAGAGGACGAACTGAAAGCTAAACAGAGACTTTCGCATACGGATCAAACCGCGATGCAGACCGGTAAGAGCGCTGATCAGGCCGCCCGAAGAAAAAATTGCCGAATAGGGAATGGGGAGTCCAACTACTTTTTTTACGGTAAAACCATTCTGGGTTAGCATCTTCTTCACAGAACGGAGAGTGAAAAAGTGAAGAGCGTTCAGATTGACGATTCCTCTCCGGGTATAGCTGAAACGGCCAAAGAACAGCAGCAGCCTGTTCACCAGAAAGCCTACATTGGCAACAGTGACACAAATTTTTAAATCCGGAGAAAACCGGCTTATTTCTGCAAGTTTTGCAATTACTTCCTCCGGATTCTGAGAGATCCCCGAATCATCGAGCAAAAAGATATAATCGTAGGGGTGTGCTTCTCCAAGTTCTTCCTTGAAGATGTTTGTGTTTATCGTGTTGATGGTGTAGCCGGCGTCCTGCAGGCGCTCCCTCAAACGCTCCACCCCTCTGCCGACGAAAAGGATGCGGGAACCGGGAGCTATCTTCTCGGAAAGTAGAGCGTCATAGTACAAACTCTCCGAAAGACTTTCTTCGCTCTGCTCCTCAAGTGGTTTGCAGTCGAATTTGGGATCATAAAAAATGTGAAAGGGTTGTACCTTGGCTAAAAGAGTTGCCTTGAAAACATCCCAGGCGTATTTCATGCCGTTGACGTGGCATATCTCGTCGCCGTAAAAAGTTGGGATGTGCAGCTCCTTGATACGCAGTTTGGCAAAGATCAACTGGATGATTATCTCGGTGTCGAAGTGGAAGTCGTTGCTGTTTTTTTGAAAGGGGATCTTTCGCAGAGCGTCTATGGCATATAGCCGGTAGCCGCTATGAAATTCGCTCAGCTTCGAGCCGAGCATCCAGTTCTGGAAGGTGGTGAGTGTCTTGTTACCGGCGTATTTATAAAGCGGCATGCCTCCTTTGAGGGCTGACCGTTTTTCTATCATTCTTGAACCGAAAACCACATCCGCCTGGCCCGTGGCAAGAACATCGACCAGTTCAGGCAGACATTCCGGGGCGTATTGACCGTCACCATGTACCAGTGCCACCCAGTCGAAGTTCTGCTCCAAAGCGAAGTGAAAGCCAATTTTCTGGTTGCCGCCGTACCCCTGGTTCACCGGATTGTAGAGCACAGTAAGTTTAAAAGAGATTTTTTTCGCTCTCCCGACCAGCTCGCTTCTTCGGAAGGTGTCATCCTGGGAGGAATCATCGATGATCAGCACTTCTACTTCATAAAGAGTATGAAGTTGTTCCGGAATGCGCTGGAGGACCGATTCGATTGTCTTTTCCGCATTATAGGCCACGATGAAAATGAGCAGTCGGCCACGCTTGCCGGATGCGGCAGTTTGGTCACGGTTGCGGACGGAGTGTTGTTCCTGCATAACGGTATATAGATGTATTCTGTATATGGAGCCCAAACCCGCCTTATCGGCAAGATCCGGTGAGAAGTCTAGAACAGCCAGAGAGCGGTAATATACCAATCATTGAAATGTAATGCACATACAAATAAAGGTAAAAACATCACTCCAATTCATCTGGAGACAATTAAAAATCAACTATGATTTCATGCAAATATAGGAGTTTTTGAGTCACTGTGTTCCCGACGCTCGGCAAACCGGTGGAAGTGCTCGCGGGCCTCTGCCGAGCCGATAATCGCCACCAGGTCATTCAGTTGAAAGCGGAAGCCTACTTCCGGATTCGGCACCAGCTGCCCGTCGCGGATTATGCCTACGACCGACGCACCGGTCGCCTTGCGTATCTCCGCTTCACCGATACTTCGGCCAAGCAGCTTGTTTTTTACCTCCAGCCGTACCCACTGCAGATCGAAACACTGTTCCGCTGCGCGCATCTGGCCAAGAGTCCTGTATTCTTCACTTTCCGCCAAACCTGGCGCCAGAAGGTGCTGGCGCATGGCTTCCGTTTGCCGTTGAATTTCAGGAGCAGGGATGCGGAGATGGAGCAGGGCCTGCCTGGTAATCTCGAGACTCGCCTCAAACTCCGGATAGACCAGATCGGTGACGCCGAGTTCCTTGAAAATCACAAAAAAGGCTGGGTCGGCAATCCGTGAAACAACCCTGATCCCCTTATTCACCTTGCAGGCATGTTCAATGATCGCCCGAGCTACAACGATGCCGGGCGTTGTAACTATCAGCAGTGAAGCGTCGCCCATCGACAGGGCCTCCTGCACTACCTCATGGCTGCCGTCGCCATACACCACAGGATAGCCGGCCGCTCTCGCCTGATCGACGCGGTGCTGATCAAGCTCCACCAGGACAAATGAGGTGGAAAGTCTTGCAAGAACCGAGGCGACCTGCATTCCGACCCGACCTCCACCGACAATCACCACATGGTCCCGCAGCCCCTCGTCGGGGAAATTGATAAGCTCCAGGGTTTCCCCGCGAAACCACTTCTTTTTCCACGCATAGACACGGGCGGTCTGGCCCGATAACAACGGAGTCATGACCATTGTCACCACAGCTACCGTTAAAAGGAGGCTGAACAGTTCATGGTCGATGGAGCCGGTGCTTACCCCTACTCTTGCGAGCACAAAAGAAAATTCGCCAATCTGAAATAATCCGAGCGCCACCGCCAGGGGAATGACATTCCGGTAGCGGAAAACCCAGGCAAGCACGCCGAAAATGAGTCCTTTCCCGAGGCATACCAGCACCACCAGGGCCAGTACCTGTCCCAGATGGTCGAGCAGAAACATGGGGTCGAGCAGCATGCCGACCGAGGCAAAGAACAGCAGGCCGAAAAGGTCGCGCAGGGGGATGATGTCGCTAAGAGCCTGGTGACCGTAATCGGACTCACTGAGAACCATGCCGGCGACAAAGGCCCCTAAAGCAAAACTGAGCCCTACCAGATATGTAGCATAGCCTACTCCGAGACCGATCGCGGTAATGGCAAGCAGAAACAGTTCCCGGGAACCCAGCTTGGCAATATGCCGCAACAGGATCGGCAGCAGTTTGGTGCCCAGCAAGAGCATGGTCGCCAGAAACAGTACCGCCTTGATGCCGGCAATTCCCAGAGTGCCAAGACCTGCCGCCGGATCGTTCATTTGCGGCAGAATAATCATCAGGGGCACAACTGCCAGATCCTGGACAATGAGCATGCCGATCATCACCTTGCTCGACAAGGTGCCGAGCCAGCCCTGGTTCATCAGGGTTTTAAGGATCACCATGGTCGAAGAAAGACTGATCAAACCACCGAACCACAGGGAGGGCAACCAGCTCCACCCCATAAGCCGGCCTATGCCGAATCCCAGGGCGATGGTGAGAATGATCTGGATCGGTGTGCCGATCAGGGCGATATATCTGACTGGCTTCAGATCCTTGAGGGAAAATTCCAGGCCGAGGGCAAAGAGGAGAAGCGCCACCCCGATTTCGGCCAGCAGTTCGATATCATGGCTTTCCACTATGGTCAAGCCACCGGTGTACGGCCCCAGAATGACGCCGGCCAGCAGATAACCCAGGATAAGGGGTTGGCGCAAACGCTGCATCAACAGACCACAGAAGAAGGCGGTAACTATGAGAACAATAATGTCGGCGGCGATTCCCATTTTTTCTTATCTTGAAATGAAGAGTATTAACGTTTTGTTTGCAGAACAATCTGACCAGCTGCTTACAGAGTTCAAAGAACGGGATTTTACCATACTCTGGATGCTTTGCTTAACAACAAAAACCGTTCCGGAGGTCAATTTTTTAAAGAGAGGGCCTGGCGTTCTTTTCTCATTTTTTCAGATTATCTTTTCCGGCTGCCATGCCCAGCCCCTTGTCAAAGAGACACATGTGAGTTAGGTTTTTTCTTGCTTTCCGCATCTTGAAACGAGGTTTCTGCTCAGGGACAAAGGAGGTACCTGACCATGATGGAAATGCCCAAAGTAACTGCTTGCGAAGTTTCACAATGCGCATACAACGCTAACAAGGCCTGTCACGCAATGGCAATCACAATAGGAGATATCTCCAACCGGCCGAAATGCGATACGTTTTTTCAAACCTCCATCCACGGCGGTGTCAAGGAAACCACCGCCGGTGTCGGCGCCTGTAAGATTTCGGAATGCAACTACAATGAAGAATTAGAGTGCTCCGCAGCAAATATCAAAGTCGGCATGAAGAGCGGAACTGCTGAGTGCCTGACGTTTACTAAGCGTTAACCAAATTCTCATCCCAAGGAGCAGAAACCTCTCAAGTTGCCAGAAGTTCAAGATAGAGGGTGATTGTATCCGTAGACACAGTATGTTCACATCCCAATAACAGGAGTTTTTCAATGGCAGATCAAAAAGCCGGAACCGCAGCCACCATTGCCATCATCGCCGCAATAGGCAGTGTTATTCTCACCTTAACCGGCAGCCCGGTATGGGGTCTTATCATAGCCGTACTGGCCATCGTCTCAGGCATCTTCGGAGTGCTGATGTCCGCTTCACCCAAGATTGGCGGTGGTCTGATCAGTACCCTGGCCATCATTTTTGGTGTATTGGATGTCGGTCTCGCGGTCCTGGGGTTAATCGGAATTCTGATTTTTTGATTCCGATACCTGCGTAAATTCAATAAAGACCGTGTTGCTGGAGAAATCCGGTATATCCCGACGGGATTTTTACCCGGAAAGGGGTGACAAAGAAAGTGATAACGCCGCCACTTTGCAGAATGACACGCACAGGCCGCAACCGCTGCAGCGTGTGCTGATAAACAATAATTTTTTTTCGGCACCGGAACCGTGAATCCGGAGTGCCCCCGTCGGACAGATTCCGGTACAGAGGGGACAACCGGTGCAGGATGGGCTTGTGGAGAGTTGATGGGTGCAGAGGGTCAGGAGGTGCGCCTGGCTCTCGACATCGGCAGATGCAATGGCTTTTTCGATGATTTTAACTTTGACCGGAATCCTCCGGCCGGATGTTTTCGGCTGAGGTGTGGCGCGGAACTCCAGGCGGTCACGGGCAAAGGTCGCCAGGCTGGAACGCAATCCAGCCAGAAAAGATCTTCTGTCGGCCGTATCTTCCCCTCTTTCCAACTCCATGT
>JGI25319J35699_1000554_pt1 | contig 20603 bp, 20 predicted proteins | sample AutmiccommuBRH17_FD_35699 | JGI IMG/M metagenome (IMG submission 35699) | reverse complement strand
ACCCAGATCGTGTCCGATTCATGGTCGTGGTATTCGACCTCGGCCTCGGCCAGGGCGGTCTTTTCGACCACCGACCACATCACCGGCTTGGAACCGCGGTAGAGCAATCCGTTGTCGAGGAACTTCAAAAGCTCGCGCACGATCTGCGCCTCGGCCGGGAAGCTCATGGTGGTGTAGGGGTTGGCCCAGTCACCGATGACTCCTAAGCGCTTGAATTCTTCGCGCTGCACGCCGATCCAATGTTGCGCGAAATCGCGGCATTCCTGGCGGAACTCGACGACCGGCACCTGGTCCTTGTCCTTGCCCTGGGCGCGGTACTGTTCCTCGATCTTCCATTCGATGGGCAGGCCGTGGCAGTCCCAGCCGGGCACGTAATTGGCGTTCTTGCCCATCATCTGCTGGGCGCGCACGATCACATCCTTGAGGATCTTGTTCAGCGCATGGCCGATGTGCAGGTTGCCGTTGGCGTAGGGCGGGCCGTCGTGCAGCACGAAGGGCGGGCGGCCCTTGGCGTCCGCGCGGAGCAGCTGGTAGAGGCCGGCCTCTTCCCATTTCTGGATGATGTCCGGTTCCTTGGCGGCCAGACCGGCCTTCATGGGAAAGTCGGTCCGGGGCAGGAACACCGTGGCTTTGTAATCGACGGTCATGGCCCTGTTTTCGATAAAATATGGCGCGCTTGGTCGCTGTCCGCGGCGATTTGTGCCTTTAATTGGTCGATGCCGTCAAACTTCTTTTCCGGGCGCAGGAATTCGACCAGCTGCACGCCGAGCCGCCGACCGTAAAGATCGCCGGTGAAATCGAACAGAAAGACCTCCAGCAAATCGGTCTCGCCGGCGAAGGTCGGACGCTTGCCGATGTTGGCGACGCCGGAAAATTCCTTGCCCTCGCCGACACGCACGCGCACGGCATAGACGCCCCGGGCGGGCCGGAGATAGGTGCCCAGCGCCAGGTTCGCCGTGGGAAAGCCGATGGTACGGCCGCGCTGGTCGCCCTGGATGACCCGGCCCTCGATTTCGAACGGACGGCCCAGGATGCGGGCGGCGGCCTGGGGATTGCCCGACTGCAGGGCTTCGCGCACGCCGGTCGAGGAATAGGCGGTTTCGGCGCTGTCCCCGCCCGCGAAGGTCTGGGCGCGCACGGCCGTGAAGTCGAAGCCCAGGCGTTTGCCGAAGCCCAGCAGCATTTCGGCGCTGCCGCCCCGGCCCTTGCCGAACACGAAATCGTAGCCGCAGACGACATGCCGGGCGCCGATGCCGCCGACCAGCACCGTTTCGATGAAGTCCTCGGCCGTCAGCGACGAAAACGCCTTGTTGAACTGCTGCACGAAGATGGTGTCGACGCCGAGCCCGAAGATCAGCCGCGCCTTGGCGTGGAACGGGGTCAGGCGGAAGGGCGGCGTGCCGGGGGCGAAGAAGGCGCGGGGGTGGGGCTCGAAGGTCAGCACACCCCAGGGCCGGGCCGTGGCATGGGCGATGGCCCCGGCCTCGCCGATCACGGCGCGGTGGCCCAGGTGCACGCCGTCAAAATTGCCGATGGCGACCACGGCGCCCCGGGCGTCGCCGGGAATGTTCTGGTAATGGCGAAAAATACGCATCGTGCCGGTGAAGGTGCCCGCAGGTGCCGGCCCGGTCAACCCCGGCCTGATGCCCCGTTCGGGGGCCGGATTATTTGTTGCGGGACGGCACCATGATGGTGGCTTCGCCGTCCAGCACGACCTTGTCGCGGACCAGGCACTGGGTCTGGATCTTGACGAACTTCTTGTCCTCGATCTTTTCCAGGATCGTCGCCCGCGCGGTGACCGTGTCGCCGGCCTTGACCGGGCCCTTGAACTTCAGGGTCTGGCCGACGTAGATGCAGCCCGGCCCTGGCATCTTGGTGCCGATCACGGTGGAAATGTAGCTGGCGGTGAGAAGCCCGTGGGCGATGCAGCCCTCGAACATGGTTTCCGAGGCGAATTCGTGATTCAGATGCACCGGGTTGGTGTCNCCGGACACGCCCGCGAAGATCAGGATGTCGGATTCGGAAATGGTCCGGGAATACTCGTCGCTCTGCCCGACCTCCAGGTCTTCGAAGTAGAAACCGTGGAGTCTGTCGAGGGCGGTGACGGCGTGGGTGTCCATGTTTTACGCGCTCCAATACACCGTTGGATTGGGATTCTTGGGCACTTGACGGGATTCCGCAGTGCAGCGTTTACATATTGCATCGCAATATGAAGGCCTGCAAGGGAATGTTTTGTGGCAAGGGGAGGCCCGTGTAGCATGCCCGGGAAAGGGGCGGCGGTTTGCGGTTCATTGAAATTCCCCGGTTTTCCGTGATTTCGGCGGCGATTCTGCTGGCGGCGGCGATTCTGGCGCCGTCCGCGCCGCTGCGCGCCGCNGACCAGCCGTCCCTGGGCCTGCCCCTGATCTGCGATCCAGGGCGGACCTGCTGGCTGGTCAATCATGTCGACCACGACCCCGGCCCCGGCATGCGGGACTATGCCTGCGGCGCCCATGGCTACAACGGCCATACGGGCGTCGACATCGCCATCCGCGATTATTCCAAGATGGAGGACGGCGTGCCCGTGGTCGCCGCCGCCGCGGGCACGGTGCTGCGCCTGCGCGACGGCATGCTGGACGGCGACGTGTCCCTGGTCGGGCGCGACGCGGTGATGTCCCAGGGATGCGGCAATTCGGTCGCCGTCGGCCACGGCGGCGGCTGGGAAACCTTCTACTGCCATCTTCGGCGCGGGTCGCTCACCGTGCGCCCGGGGCAGCGGGTGGAAAAGGGCGACAGGCTGGGTTCCGTCGGATCCTCCGGCTTGGCCGAATTTCCCCATATCCACCTGGGCGTGCGCCTGAACGGCAAGATCGTGGATCCCTTCGTCGGGGTCAGACGGTCGGCGGACTGCGGCGCCGGGCCGTCGCCGCTGTGGGATCCGCGCACCCTGGGCATGCTCAAGGGCACGCCGACGGCGCTTTACGATGCCGGCTTCGCGCCGGTCGAGGTCAACCCCATCGCGCTGCGCCGGGGTTTCTACCGCGACACCAAACTGTCGGCCAAGGCGCCGCTGCTGGTGTTCTGGGTCGATGCCTTCTGGGTCGAACAGGGCGACCGCCTGACCCTGACCTTCACCGGTCCCAAGGACCGCAGGATCGCGGCCAAGACCTTCACCGTGGACAAGACCCAGGCGCGGCACATGCGCTTCGTCGGCAAACGCAAGACCGTGGACTGGCATGCGGGCAGCTACCTCGGCGTCGCGGTTCTGGAACGCGCGACCAAGGACGGCGGCACGGAAACCTTCCGCATCGAACGCAGGCTGGAAATTGAATGACCGCCTGGGCGGGGCCCGGGGATCAGGTCAGGGACGGCCGGCGCGACACCAGTTTGGGCGTCGCGCGCAACGCCCGGCGCAGGCCTTGGGCCGCACCCTGGGTGCGGGATTGAATTTCGCGCTGGACGCGGGCGGTCGCGGGCGCGGCCGCCTCGGCGGAAACCAAATCCTCTTCCGGGAACAGGGCGGCGGCCTGGACCTTGTCTTCTTCGCGTTCTTCCTGGCGCTTGGCGATCAGGTTCAGGGTGCGGGTCACCAGGGGGTGGCGGTCCGGGCGCTTGCGCGACTTGCGCATGTGTTCCTTGGCGATCGCCTTCACCATGTTGACGATGGTCTGGTAATGATGGTTTGTCTCGCACCAGCGGGCGTAGGCGGCCACGGTCCACGGGTTGGCCGGCAGGGGCCGCAGCCCCCGGTTCTGGCACCAGTCGACAAAAACGCTCCAGGCTGTGTGGTGATTCAATCGGGGCATCGGTCCAGGTTCGCCGCTTAAATCAGCACTATTCCCACGCGGGAATTTTACCGTTTCCGCCCAGGCGCGGCTTGACCCGGGCGGAAATTCCACTATTCAAGCCCATTAACGGGAAACATCCGATTAAATTATGGAGAAAATTAGACCATGGGTGAATACCGAATTGCCGCCATCGGCGGGGACGGGATCGGGCCGGAGGTCGTCGCGGCCGGTGTCGAGGTCCTGAACGCGGTCGCCGAAAGGGACGGCGGGTTCTCGCTCAAGGTCGAAACCTTCCCCTGGGGCGGCGACTATTACCGCACGCACGGGGTGATGATGCCGGAAAACGGGGTCGAAACGCTGAAGCCCTTCGATGCCATCTATTTCGGCTCCGCCGGNGACCCCGACATCCCCGATCACATCACGCTGTGGGGGCTGCGTCTGAAAATCTGCCAGACCCTGGACCAATACGCCAACGTGCGCCCGTCCAAGCTGTTGCCCGGGATCGACGGGCCGCTGAAGAACGTCAAGCCCGGCGACCTGGACTGGGTCATCGTGCGCGAGAATTCCGAAGGCGAATACGCCGGCGTCGGCGGCCGGGTTCATACGGGCCTGCCCGAGGAAGTCGGCATGGATGTCGCCGTATTCACCCGCGCGGGCGTCGAGCGCATCCAGCGCTTCGCCCTGGACCTGGCCCGTTCGCGGCCGCGCAAGAAGCTGACCCTGGTCACCAAGTCCAACGCCCAACGGCACGGCATGGTGTTCTGGGATGACGTGTTCGAGGTCGTGCGCAAGGACTATCCGGACGTCGAAACCGACAAGATGCTGGTCGACGCCATGACCACGCGCATGGTGCTGAAACCGCAGACGCTCGACACCATCGTCGCCACCAACCTGCATGCCGACGTGCTGTCGGACCTGGCGGCGGCGCTCACGGGATCGCTCGGCGCTCGGCATCGCGCCGACGGCCAACCTGCGGCCCGAACGGGATTTCCCGTCGATGTTCGAGCCGATCCACGGCTCCGCCTTCGACATCATCGGCAAGGGTATCGCCAATCCCATCGGCTGTTTCTGGTCCGGCGTGATGCTGCTGGAACACCTGGGCGAGCCCGCCGCCGCCCAGCGCCTGATGGCGGCGGTCGAACGGGTCACCGGATCGCGTGAGGCCGTGTCCCCCGATCTGGGCGGCAGCGCCACCACCCGACAGGTCACGGATGCGGTGCTGGCCGCGGTCAGGGGCGCCAATGACTGAGCCATTGACCGTCGAATTCCGCCGCTCGGGCGTGACCGGGACCTGGGACGGCTCCCACGAGAACATCCTGGAGCTTGCGGAGAGCCTGGATCTGGTGCTCGCCTACAGCTGCAGGTCGGGCATCTGCACGACCTGCCAGTGCCGCAAGATTTCGGGCGAGATCGCATACAGCGACGACGGCGTCTTTCAGCCGGACGCCCCGGACGAAATCCTGATCTGCTGTTCCGTGCCGAAAACGGCGCTGGTGCTGGACATCTGAAAAAGTCGGCTATGATCGTGCATCCATGCACGCCGTGCCCGGCGCAACCGCAATAAAGATTAAGGGGAGGCCCCGCCGCCATGAAGCTTTCGGAAATCGCCCGCGTGCAGCAGTACCTGCGCGCCGCCTTCGACAATAACCGTTTCACCGTCAGGCCGCCGAAAAAGGAAGGTCATCCGGTCGAGGTCTATCTGGGCGACCACTTCGTCGGTGTCCTGCACCGCGACGAGGANGAGGGCGAGGTCTCCTTCTCCCTGCAGATCGCGATTCTCGAGGAAGACCTGCCGCCGGCATAGGCGGNCCCTCAAAGGCGCTTGATTTCCCTCATTGGCGGCGGACCCGCTTCGGCGTAACGTCGGGGCAACGACCCTGAGCCTCCGGGAGGACATCCAAATGCCAAGTGACGAACGGGACATCGGCCGCGCGCGCATGCAGATGCACGACATCCTGCGCGACATCAACCGCGAGACCATCCACGAACTGGTGCCCAACGTGTCCGTGGCCGAACTGACGCCCTATTTCCAGCTCGTGGCCAAGGCGCGGGGCATGTACATCAAGCGGCTGATCGAACTGGCCCAGGGCGCGAAGGGCCTGCCGTCGGACGAACAGGTGCGCGAACTGAACCTTTTGCGCCGCTCCTATGACGAGCTGATCCATGGTGCCCAGATGATCGAAACCGCGATCGAGCGCGGCTACATCGACGTCGACAAAAAATAGCGACGCTTATACCGCCACCGGCAGGGCCGTGCGGTAGACCACCTGTTTCAGGGAAAAGCTCGACTTGATGGAGGCGACGCCGGTGACCCGCGTCAGCCTGTCCATCAGGAAGCGTTCGTAAGCGGCGAGGTCCGAGGTGACCACGCGCAGCAGGTAATCCGCGTCGCCGGTCATCAGGTAGCATTCCATGACCTCGGGCCAGGAGCGGATGGCTGCCTCGAACTCCTCCAGCGCCTTTTCCACCTGCCGTTCCAGGGTCACGCTGATGAAGATCGATACCGGCAGGCCCACGGCCTGCTGGTCGACCAGGGTGACGTAGTCGCGGATCACGCCCGCGTCCTCCAGCCGTTTGACCCGACGCAGGCAGGGCGAGGCCGACAGGCCCACGGCCTCGGCCAGGTCGACGTTGCGCATGCGCGCGTTGGTCTGGATCGCCGTGAGGATGCGGCGGTCGATGGCGTCAAGGTCGATATTGGGCATTTTTCACCAATCCGGGGCCATAAAAGTTATTATTATTGCGTAAATATCCCATTCAACGCCGCAGATCGCAAGGAAATACCCATAATTTTGGCGTAGGATTGCGCAACATTCTGCGAATTCGCATCCTTCCCGCCCGGAGACCGCCATGGCCCCCCTCGACACTCCCAACCACCTGATGATCGAGCCCAATCCGGGCGCCGCCCCCGATGCGGACACCCTGGCCCGCCTGACCGATCTGCAGAAACGCATCCTGTGGCTCGCGACCTGGACCATCCACAACGCCAACCACGTCCGCGCCAAGGGCGAGGTCAAGGTCGGCGGCCATCAGGCGTCCTGCGCGTCCTCGGCGGCGCTGATGACGGCGCTGTATTTCCATGCCCTGCGCCCGCAGGACCGGGTCGCGGTGAAACCCCACGCCAGCCCCGTGTTCCANGCCATCCAGTACCTCATGGGCAACCAGACGCGGGAGAAACTTGAGAATTTCCGCGGCCTCGGCGGGGCGCAAAGCTATCCGTCGCGGACCAAGGACACGGACGATGTGGACTTCTCCACCGGCTCCGTCGGCATGGGCCCGGCCATGACCATGTTCGCGTCCCTGACCCAGGATTACACCCGCCGCCATTTCGAATCCGTCCGCGCGCGCGAACCGGGGCGCATGATCGCGCTGGTCGGCGACGCCGAAATGGACGAAGGCAACATGTACGAGGCGATCCTCGAGGGCTGGAAGCATAACCTGCGCAATTGCTGGTGGATCATCGACTACAACCGCCAGAGCCTGGACGGCGTCGTCAACGACAAGCTGTTCCGCCTGATCGACCGCCTGTTCCGCGCCGCCGGCTGGCGCGTGGTCATCATGAAATACGGCAAGCTGATGCTGGACGCCTTCCAAAAACCCGGCGGCAAGGCGCTGAAGAAGTGGATCAACGACTGCCCCAACGACATGTACGCGGCCTTGACGTTCCAGGGCGGCGCCGCTTGGCGCGATCATCTGACCGCCGACATCGGCAACGAGGCCGGCGTGCCGGAATTGCTGGCCTCCCATACGGATGACGAGTTGCAGGACCTGATGTCCAACCTGGGCGGTCATTGCCTGGAAACCATCTGCGAGGCCTTCAAATCCGCCGACGACGACATCCCGACCTGCTTCCTCGCCTATACCATCAAGGGCTGGGGCCTGCCGCTGGCGGGCCATAAGGACAACCACGCGGGCATCCTGACCCCGGACCAGCTGAAGGGCTTCCAGAAGGATCTCGGCATTCGCGAAGGCCAGGAGTGGGAACCTTTCGCGGGCATGGAAGACCGTGCGGACCAGTTGCGCGGCTTCATCGCCAAGACGCCGTTCATGGGACCGGGGGCGAAAGACCGCCGCATGTCGGCCGCGCCCGTCGCCGTGCCCGCCAAGCTGGCGGAAACGGGGACCGGCAAGGGCTCGACCCAGGAAGCCTTCGGCAAGATTTTGTTCGAGCTGGCGGCGACGGACCAGGATTTGGCCGACCGCATCGTCACCACCTCGCCCGACGTCACCGTCTCGACCAACCTGGGCCCCTGGGTCAACCGCCGCGGCATCTTCGCCATGGAGGAACGGGAGGACACCTTCCGAAAAGTGAACGTGCCGTCGGTGCAGAAATGGGGCGCCAACGACGAAGGCCAGCACCTGGAACTGGGCATCGCCGAAAACAACCTGTTCCTGGCGCTCGCGGCCCTGGGCCTCAGCCACGAACTGTATGGCGAGCGGCTGCTGCCCGTCGGCACGCTGTACGACCCTTTCATTCAGCGGGGATTGGATGCGCTCAACTACGCCTGCTATCAGGACGCGCGCTTCATGGTGGTGGCGACCCCGGCGGGCGTGACCCTCGCCCCCGAAGGCGGTGCCCACCAGTCCGTCGCCACGCCGATGATCGGCATGGGCCAGCCGGGCCTGGCCTATTTCGAACCGGCCTTCGCCGACGAGCTCGAGGCCGTCATGCGCTGGGGCTTCGGCCATATGCAGGCCGAGGACGGCGGCTCGGTCTACCTGCGCCTGTCGACCCGGCCGCTGGAGCAGCCCGCCCGCAAGATGGACAAGGCCCTCGCCGATCAGGTCATCCAGGGCGCCTATTGGCTGAAACCGCCGTCATCGAAAGACGCCGGTGCCATCGTCTACACCGGCGCGCTGGCCCCGGAAGCCCTGACGGCGGCGGAAAAGCTGGCTGGAAAGACCGGCCCCGGCGTGCTCGCCGTGACCTCGCCGGACCGGCTCTATTCCGACTGGCGCAAGAACGGCGCGAAAAGCCATGCGGCCAAGCTGCTGGCCGGGATCAAGCCGGGGGCCAAGCTGGTCACCGTGATCGACGGCCATCCGGCGACGCTCAGCTGGCTCGGCGGCGTGCTCGGCCACCGGGTGAGCGCCCTCGGCGTTGAGGACTTCGGCCAATGCGGTACGATCCAGGACCTCTACCGGAAATACGGGCTGGATGCGGCGGCCATCGCGGCGGCCTACAAGGATTAGACGCCCGACCGCCACATCCCGGTTTACCTTGGCGCGATAGGGGTGATAGAACAGCGCCCTTCCAAGGTGCGCGGGCGTGGCGGAACTGGTAGACGCGCCAGACTCAAAATCTGGTTTCCGCAAGGAAGTGGGAGTTCGATTCTCCCCGCCCGCACCACCCTTCGCTCTTCGAGCTACGGCTGGCGAGCCACCCGGAGATCATTAGACGAAGGCGTGTCCTCCGAAGCCTTGGCGGAGGAGGACGGGTTCAAGCCTCCGCCACCAGCGTCAGCCGCCACATCTCCCGTTCGTACTTGCCGTAGTCGAACCCGGTCCCCGAATGGATCGTCGAGCGGTTGTCCCACACCACGATGTCGCCGGGCCGCCACTGCCATTTCACGGTGAACTCCGGCCCCGTGACGGTGGGCAGCATGTCGCGCCAGATCATCACGCTGTCATCCTCCACGCCCTCCAGGTCCCATTTGTCCAGGTCCGCCGGGTCGATCGCCTGCCCGATGGGCACGATGGCGCAGGTCGAGCTGTTGAGGCCGTACAGCGACGGCCGGCCCGTGACCGGGTGGTTGAGGACGATGGGGACGCGGTTGGGCGGGTTTTCCTTGCGCTGTTCGGGCGTCAGCACCGGATAGTGCGGCGAGTAACTGTTTATCTTCTTGTCATGGTGGGCCATGGAGCAGACCGCTTCCAGGCCGTCCAGCTTGCGCCTCTGTTCCGGCGGCAGGGCGGCATAGGCACCCTGCATGTCGGCGAACAGGGTTTCGCCGCCCTCGGGCGGCGCCTTGCGGCAATGAAAGACCGAGCCGACCGGCGGTCGCGCGCGGAAGGTGGAATCCGTATGCCACACGGGCCTGCGGGTTTCCGGGTTGTAGCGGATGTCCGCGTCGCCGGTTAGCTGCGGCACCTGCAGCAGCTGCGCGACCATCTTGCCGTCCTTGTCGCGCACGTTGCCGATGCGCAGGATGGGAAAGCCCGCGACGGACTTGTCCTCGCGCGCCGTCTGGATTTTCTCCTCGATCACGCCGAACACCTCGGACCAGCGCACCAGCGCCTCGGGCTCAAGATCGGCCAGGGCGTCCCCGCGCACGCCGAGCAGTCCGCCGTGGTCGAGCCAAAGGCCGCGCGCCCAGGCCTGGAAATCCGGGGCGGCGAGGTCGCCCGGTGTGACCTGATCGATCAAAATGCCGAAATCGCCGTTCAGCGGTTGGGTCGGATGGGTCATCGCTGTCTGCCTTTTGTTGGGTGTTTCCGATCCGAGGATACGACGCCCGATGCTAAAAACAAGGCTCGAAAGCGTGCAGGCTTTATTGTCTCGACGTCGGCCGCCTGATAGAAGCGCCCGACGCTTTCACTGATGGGACGGGGCCTGACGCCCATGCTGCGCCGCCTTTACGACCGGACCATGTCCCTCGCCGGGCACCGCCATGCGGACCGCTGGCTGGCGGCGGTCAGCTTCATCGAAAGCTCCGTCTTCCCCATCCCGCCCGACGTCATGCTGATCCCCATGGTCCTGGCCGATCGCGCCCGGGCCTGGCGCATCGCCCTGATCTGCACCATCGCCTCGGTCCTGGGCGGTCTGCTGGGCTATGCCATCGGCGCCTTCCTGTTCGACCAGGTCGGCCGGCCCATGCTGGAATTCTACGGCTACACCGCCAAGTTCGATCAGTTCCGCGCGACCTATGCCGATTGGGGGGCGTGGGCCGTGTTCATCGCCGGTGTCACGCCGTTTCCCTATAAGGTCATCACCATCCTGTCCGGTGTCGCTTCCCTGGATATCTGGGTGTTCTGCGTCGCCTCGGTGCTGGCGCGGGGATTCCGGTTCTATCTGGTCGCGGGCCTGTTGTGGTATTTCGGCGAGCCGATCCGCGCCTTCATCGAGAAGTACCTGGGGCTTCTGTTCACGATCTTTTGCCTTCTCCTGGTCGGCGGATTCGTGGTTATCAGGTTCGTGCTGTAGGAGACCGCCATGCTGTCCATGCTCGACGACCCCAAACTGCAAAGCTGGTATCCGGCCCTTCTGTTCGCCATCTCGGCGGCGGCCCTGGGGTTCGCCCTGCATGCCCAGTTCGTTCTGGGGCTGGAACCCTGCAACCTCTGCCTTTATCAGCGCGTCCCCTATGCCGTGATCGGCCTGTTCGCGGGGGCTTGCATGGTGCGCCCCAATCCTAAGGCGCGGCGCGCGATGGTCGGGCTGGCGGCCCTGGCGTTCTTTATCGGGGCGGCCATCGCGGTCTATCATGTGGGGGTGGAGCAGCACTGGTGGGCGTCCGCCGTCTGCGGCGGCACGCTGACCACGCTGGAATCGACCGCGGATCTTCTGGCCGGATTGTCGGCGCGGCCGGAAAAATCCTGCGATTCCGTGGACTGGGTCTTCCTTGGCCTTTCCATGGCGACCTATAATGCGGCCTTCTCCGCCGTCATGGCCGGACTATGCTTCATCGCCGTCCGCCGCATGAGGGCCGCCTGACAGGGCGTTTCAAGGACGCGACAAGGACCCATGGCCCCCAAGACCACCGCGAAGCCACCTGCCAAGCCCCGGCGCATGCCGGGCGATCCGTCGAAGGCCGAGATGGTCGAACGCATGCTGCGGGTCGACCACGCGGGCGAATACGGCGCCGTGCGCATCTACGAGGGCCAGATGGCCGTGCTGGGCAAGGATGCCGGCGGCGGCGCCATCAAGCACATGGCGGACCAGGAAGAGGTCCATCTCGCCACCTTCAACGAGCTTGTCGCCGACCGCCGGGTGCGCCCGACGGCGCTGCTGCCGCTGTGGCATCTCGCCGGGTTCGCGCTGGGTGCGGGTACGGCGCTCATGGGCGAGAAGGCGGCCCATGCCTGCACCGTCGCCGTGGAGGAAGCCATCGACGAACATTACGCGGCCCAGATCGACCGCCTGGAGGGCGAGGGCGAGGACGGCCTGCGCGACACCTTCGAGAAATTCCGTCAGGAAGAACTGGAACATCACGACACGGCGCTCGGGCTGGGGGCGGAGGAAACGCCCGGTTACGAGCTGCTGAAGGGGGCGATCAAGCGCGGCTCCAAGCTCGCCATCTGGCTGTCCGAGCGCATCTGATCCCCTTCCCTAAAAACATCCAAGACTGAGAAGAAACCAAAAGGACCAAGACGATGAAGGCAGTGGTGTTCCCCGGCGACCGCAAGATCGCGATCATGGATTTCCCCGACCCCCATGCGGGCCCCGGCGAGGTCGTTCTCAAGATCAAGGCGTCGGGCATGTGCGGCAGCGATCTGAAGTACTACCGCAACCCGCCGGGCACCCCGACGCTCGGCCTGGGCGAGCGCAAGGGCCCGATCATCGCCGGGCACGAACCCTGCGGCGTGGTGGTCGAGGTCGGCGAAGGCGTGTCCGAAGCCCAGGCGCGGGTCGGCGACCGCATGATGGACCATCACTATTCCGGCTGCGGCGTGTGCAAGCACTGCCGCACGGGCTGGTCGCAGATGTGCATCGACGGCATCACCGTCTACGGCACCACCGGCCACGGCGCCCATGCGGAATACATGAAGGTGCCGGCCCATACCCTGGTCCGCCTGCCGGACGATCTCAGCTTTACCACGGGGGCCGCCATTTCCTGCGGCACGGGTACGGCCTATGGCGCGCTGAAGCGCCTGGATCTGGCCGGGGACGAGACGGTGGTGGTGTTCGGCCAGGGCCCCGTCGGCCTGTCGGCGACGCAGCTGGCCAAGGCCATGGGGGCCCGNGTCATCGCCCTCGACATNTCGGCCGAGCGNCGCAAGATGGCGGAAGACTTCGGTGCNGATCATGTCATCGACCCCATGGGCAACGACGTGGTCGCGGCGATCCGCGACCTGACCGGCGGCGAGGGCGCGCACAAGTCCCTCGACTGCTCGTCGAACGCCGAGGCCCGGGCGTCCGCCGTGCGCTGCCTGCGCGCCTGGGGCGTGGCCTGCTTCGTCGGCGAGGGCGGGCAGGTGACCCTCGACGTCAGCCAGGACATCCTGCGCCGTCAGGTCTCCATCGTCGGGTCCTGGACCTTTTCCAAGAACGGGCAGGCCGATTGCGCGGCCTTCGTCGCCGAACGCAAGATCGACGTCGACGCCCTGTTTTCCCACCGCTTCACGCTGGATCAGGCCGACGAAGCCTACAAGCTGTTCGACACCCAGACGACCGGCAAGGGCGTGTTCGTGATGGATTAATCCCGGCTGGCGGGATCCCTGGGGCCCCGCCGCAGGGCGACGATCACACCGCGCAGGATGCGGACTTCCTGATCCGTCAGGCGCGCGCGGCCGAACAGGTTGCGCAGGTTGCGAACCATGGTGGGGGCGCGTTCCGGCGGCTGAAGGAATCCGCAGGTCTCCAACTCGCTTTCCAGATGTTCGAACAGGTTGACCAGGTCCTGGTGGTCGGCGGGGCGCGTGGTCTTGGGCATGGCCAGGTCCTCGGCCGGCACGTCCAGTCCCGTCAACCGCCATTCATAGCCGACCAGCAGCACCGCCTGCGCCAGGTTGAGGGACGANAACGCCGGGTTCAGCGGCACGTTCAGGATGGCGTCGGCCAGGGCGACTTCGTCGTTGGTCAGCCCCTTCGCCTCNCGCCCGAACAGGATGCCCGTGCGGGCGCCGCTCTCGGCATAAATATGGCGGATTTCCTCGGCGGCGCGGNGCGGGGTCACGACCCGTTTGGTCATGTCGCGGGACCGCGCCGTGGTGGCGATCACAAGGTTCAAATCGGCGACCGCCTCGGCGGCGGTCGCGTAGACGCGGGCCTGATCGATCACCATGTCCGCGCCCGAGGCCGCGGCCCGCGCGGGTTCGCTCGGCCAGCCGTCGCGGGGGGTGACCAGGCGCAGGTCCAAAAGCCCGCAGTTCAGCATGGCGCGCGCCGCCATGCCGATGTTCTGGCCCAGTTGCGGTTCGACCAGGACGACCGCGGGTGCCCCCGACGCGTCGATCGTGTCGGCGTCGCCGCGCCGCGAGGAATCCGTGCCGGCCACGATCCGGGTCAGACTTTTTTTGGCGCGGCGCCGTCGCGCGGCGCGGCGTCGAACGGATAGATGCGGGTGTCCGTCATGGGGAGCGAGGCCTCGGTTTGCGGTTCCCGGGCGCATTGTCCGCCGCAGGGTCGCGGGAGAATGCCGAATGCGGCGGCATTTCTCAAGAGGGGTGGCCCCAGGCCCGGTTGTGTCCGGGAGTGCGATTTCTCAATGGTCGATTGGAAATTTCCGCCCGGATGATTATGCTGAATGTGCAAAATTGATCGACCGGGCCGGTTTCGCGGCGTTCCGGTGTCGGCGGGCAGATGCCCGCTGGGACGCGGGAGAGGCGGCCTGAAGGAAAACATCGTGGCGTTAACATCCGCGGCGGCTGTGGGCAACAACATGGTGACCGAACCATCGCCGGAATATCTCGACCTCAAGGCCCGCGCCGCCGGGTCGAATCTTGATTCCGACACCCTGCTGGCCACTGATTACCTCAACCATTTCAACGAAATCGTCATGCTGTTGGAAATGGTCCCCGACATGCCGGANATCATGGAAGAGGTCAAGGCTTGGCGGCCCAAGACCTATGTCGAGCATTTTCGCNACTCGACCATCGCCGACCGGGAACTGGCCATGGAAGCCTACGATCATGTCCTGCCGGTCTACCGGGAGCCCTTCGAACATACGGTGGCGCAATTGAACAACGTGATCGTGACCAGCATCCAGCTTCTGGAACGTTATATCGAGGCGGGCGACCAGAGCATGCTGCGCGAACAGGCGACCGTCATGTCACGCATGATCCAGCGCCTTCTGGACACGGCATCGGGCATTATTCATGGCGCGACCAAGACCATGGATCAGGAAGAAATCGACACCATCATCGCGACCTGATTGCCGGGCGGGCGGGGTTCACTTGAATTGACGATGACGATGACGGCGGTCGGCGTTTACTCGCCGGCGGCGGGTGGCGTCCTGACGAAGGCGCTCGTCCCCGCGCGGACCAGTTCCATGAATTTGTCGTTGCTGACCGGCGGGCTGAACAGATAGCCCTGGCCGACCTGACAGCCGAGCGCATGCAGGAAACCGACCTGGTTTTCCGTTTCAATGCCTTCGGCGATGATGTTCAGATTCAGGTTCTGCGCCATCGAGATGATGGCCCGCGCCACGGCCGAGGCATCGCGGTCGTCGGGCAGCCCCGTGACGAACGAACGGTCGACCTTCAGGTTATCGAGCGGGAAGCGGGTCAGATAGCTGAGCGATGAATAGCCGGTACCGAAGTCGTCCATCGACACGTTGACGCCCATGTCCTTGATGAGCTTGAGAATGCGGATGGTTTCCTCGGCGTTGGAGACCAGCATGCTTTCCGTCAGTTCCACGTCGAGCAGGTGCGGGTCGAGCCCGCAGGTGTCGAGCACGCCCTTGATTTCGCCGGCCAGATCGCCGTGCAGGAACTGCATGGCCGACAGGTTGACCGCGATGTGGCAGGCGGTCAGCCCTTCCTTGATCCAGACCGCCGCCGTCTCGCAGGCTTGGCGCAACACCCAGCTGCCGATGGAAACGATCAGGCCCGTTTCCTCGGCGACGGGGATGAATTCCACCGGCGACACCTTGCCCAGGTTGGCGTTTTCCCAGCGCAGCAGCGCTTCAGCCCCGATGATTCGGCGCGTTTCAAGGTCGACCTTGGGCTGGAAGACCAGTTCGAACTCGTCGTTCTCCAAGGCCCGGCGCAGGCCGCCTTCAACTTCGATCCGCCGCTTGGCGTCCTCGGACAGCCGTTCCGTGTAGAACTGGAAATTGGCCCGGCCCTGCTTTTTGGCGAAGTGAGCGGCGGTGTCCACGTTGCGCATCAGTTCGACCAGCGAATTGGCGTTCTTCGGGTACATCACCACGCCGATGCTGCACGAAGTGAAGACCTCGCGGCCATCGACCTTGAACGGCTGCGATAGGCTTTTCAGTACGTCGCGGGCGATCTTGGCGGCGCGGGCTTCGTCGTCCATGCCCTCCAGAATGACCATGAATTCGTCGCCGGACAGGTGGGCCACCGTGTCCTGGCCGCGCACGCAGCCGCACACGCGCTGGCCCGCCAGCTGAATGACGCGGTCGCCGATCAGGTGGCCGAGGGCGTCGTTGATGGTCTTGAAATTGTCGAGGTCGAGGAACAGCACGGCGAAGCCGACGCCGCAGGTATCGGCCTGTTCGATGGCTTCCTCCAGGCGTTCCGTGAACAGGTTGCGGTTGGGCAGCCGGGTCAGCGGGTCGCGGGTCGCCAAGTCGCGCAGGCGTTCCTCGTTCTCCTTGCGCTCGGTAATGTCGCGCAGTGCGCCGATGAACAGGCGCCGTCCGGAAAACCGCATTTCGCTGACCGCCAGTTCAATTGGGATCAGCGAGCCGTTCTTGCGCCGGCCGATGACTTCGCGCGCGCTGCCGATGATGTGGCGCACGCCCGTGTTGATGTAGCGCGCCAAGTAGTGATCGTGATTACCGGCATCGTCCTCGTTCATCAGCACCTTGACGTTGGAGCCGACCAGTTCGCCGGGCTTGTAGCCGAAGATTTCCTCGGCCGTCGGGTTCAGGGTTTCGATGATGCCGGTCTCGTCGATGGTGATGATGCCGTCGGCGACCGTGTCCATGATCTTGCGCAGGTGTTCCTCGCGCGTCGCCTGGGCCTTCAGCGCGCGGTTCCGCTCGGTCACATCGCGGGCCATGATGATGTAGGCGGTGCCGTCGCCGTCGTCCTCGTGCTCTTCATAGGGCAGGGCCGCCAGTTCGACATCCAGCGTCGTGCCGTCGGCCCGCAGCAGGACCATGGGCGTGCGCAGGCGCTCCTTCGTCAGGTTCTCGATCCCGCCCTGGAAATGGGCCAGGCTGTCCGCCTGCACGAAGTCGGTGAAGATGCGGCCCTTCAATTCGACCGCCGGCCACACACCCAGCATGTCGGCACCCGCCGGGTTGATCAGATCGATGGCGCCGCCGCGGCATACGGCGATCAGGTCCGGCGCCAGTTCGATGACGTGGCGGAAGCCCTGTTCCGTGCGTTTCATGTTCTCGAACCGCTTGCGGTTCAGAAGGTCGTTGATGAAGTCCAGCATGCGCCGGCCTTCGGTGGAGATCACCTCCACGTATTCGCGGTAATGGGGGTTCGACAGCGGACCCAGGATTTCCTGATCCATCATGTCGGCGAATCCGATGATGGTATTCAAGGGCGTTCGCAGGTCGTGACTGAGGGTCTCCAGAAGGGTCTCGTTGGCCTCTTCCGTGGCGTCATCGTCGGTCTGAAGGCGCCCGCCCGCCTGTCGGGCGCCTGGCTTGATTTCGTAGATGTCCGCCATTGAATCAGCTTATGCTTGCCCCCTGACCATCTTCGATGGCCGATTTCCGCAGCTTCGGGGGATTTCTCTCACCCTGTCGTTCATTATAGGGGTTGAAGGGGCGAAACCGTCAAGCTAGCCAAAAGGTTACATTTTATTTGTCATGTTCGCGCCGGGTCGCCGCCCGTGTTAGCGTTCGGCCATGCCGAGCGAAATCATCCTGCTGACCGGCGACGTCGAGGGGCCCCATCTGGCGGCCGTCCTGATGGCCCACAACCCGACCGTTCACGTCAATCACGTTGACGGCGAAGCCTCCCTGCGCGCCGCCCTCGATCTGGCGGGCGGGGCCGCCGCCAACGCAGGCCGGCGGCTGATCGCCTTCTGTACCGGCGTCGTGGTGCCGCCTGATGTTCTCGATGCCCTGCCGGGCCCGGCCTACAACTTTCATCCCGGTCCGCCGACCTATCCGGGAAGCTGGGCCGCGGGCTTTGCCCTTTACGATGGGGCAACCCGATTCGGCGCCACCCTGCATGTCATGGAGCGGCGCGTGGACGAGGGGGCGATCATCGATGTCGACTGGTTCAACCTGCCGGCGGGGGTGAAACTGCGCTACGACGAGCTCGAGGTCATGGCCTACCAGCGCTGCATCGGCCTGTTCCAGACGTACGCGGCGCCTCTGGCGGCGGCGGATGCACCCCTGCCGCATTCCGCCGAGACATGGTCCGGGACCAAACGCACCAAGGCGGAGGCCGCCGCTCTGCGCGAACCGCCCCGCGACGCNTCGGAAGCGGAAATCCGCCGGCGCTTCCGCGCCTTCGGGGGGTAACCCCTTTAAATCCGCCGCCAGACGGCACCCCCGGCACTGTCCTCAACCGCGATGCCCTCGGCGGTCAGGATGCCGCGAATTTCGTCGGCGCGGGCGAAGTCCTTGGCCTGGCGGGCGGCGACGCGCTCATCGATCAGGGCCTCGATCTCGGCATCCGTGAGCCCGCCCGCCTTGGCCGGCGGCTGCCACTTGAACCAGGCTTCCGGGTCCTGTTGCAGCAGGCCGAGGTAATTGCCCATTTCCTTCAGCAACCACTTGTTCCGTGGTCGAGCAATCTCATCACCACGACCCGTATTCGTTAGTGAAATATTCAATTGGTTCGATCGCGCATGAAGATGCTCAAGCGCGGCAGGCGTGTTCAGGTCATCGCATAGGGTTTCCACAAAGCCAGACATCTGGTCTTCCGCCTTCGGCGGCTCTTCAGGCATCAATTTTCCAGTCCGACGAAGCGCACCGTAGAACCCGTCCAATTCTTTCTTCGCCTCGCGGATCCCGTCCTTGGTGAAATCCAGCGGCTGGCGGTAGTGGGTCTTCAGCAGGGTCAGGCGGATGGCCTCGCCGGGGAATTCCTGCAACAGGTCGTGGACCGTGTAGAAGTTGCCGAGCGACTTGGACATCTTCTCGCCCTCGGCCATCAGGTAGCCGTTGTGCATCCAGATCTGCGCCATGATCGGCGTGCCGTGGGCGCANCGGCTTTGCGCGATCTCNTTNTCGTGGTGGGGGAAGATCAGGTCCTGGCCGCCGCCGTGGATGTCGAAGGTCTCGCCCAGCAGCTTCCTGGACATGGCCGAGCATTCGATGTGCCAGCCGGGCCGGCCGCGTCCCCAGGGGCTGTCCCAGCCGGGCAGGCCCCCGGCTTCGGGCGACGGCTTCCACAGCACGAAGTCGGCGGGGTCCCGCTTGTAGGGGGCGACCTCGACGCGCGCCCCGGCGATCAGCTCGTCCCGGTCGCGGCGCGACAGCCGGCCGTAGTCCGCCATGGCCGGCACGCTGAACAGCACGTGGCCTTCGGCCTCGTAGGCAAAGCCCTTGGCGATCAGGGTTTCGATCATGGCGATCATTTCAGGAATATGGTCGGTGGCGCGCGGCTCGTACTTGCGGGGCAGGGGCAGGGCGCCCAGCGCCGCCATGTCGGCATGGAACTGGGCCGCCGTTTCCTTCGTGATGTCCTCGATGGGGCGGCCGGATTCCTGGGCGCGGGCGTTGATCTTGTCGTCGACGTCGGTGATGTTGCGCACGTAGGTGACCTTGTGGTCGGGTGCGGGATAAAGCCGCTTCAACAGCCGGTACAGCACGTCGAACACCACCACGGGCCGGGCGTTGCCGATATGCGCGAAGTCGTAGACCGTGGGGCCGCAGACGTACATGCGCACGTTGCGATCGTCGATCGGTTTGAAATCGACTTTGTCCCGGGTCAGTGTGTTGTACAGGCGAAGGGTCATCAGAACTGCTTCGTAAATCCGTTGGTGATGGGATAGCGGCGGTCGCGGCCGAAGGCGCGGCCGGTGATCTTGACCCCCGGCGGGGCCTGACGGCGTTTGTACTCGGCGCGGTCGAGCAGGACCCAGATGCGGCGCACGACCTCGGCATCGAAGCCTTCCGCGACCGTGGCGTCGAAGCCCATTTCCTTTTCCACCAGACACATCAGGATGGCGTCCAGTTCGTCATAGGGCGGCAGCGAATCCTGGTCCTTCTGGTCGGGGCGCAGTTCCGCCGAGGGCGGCTTGGTGATCGTGCGCTCGGGAATCGCGCGGCCACGGGGGCCCAGGAAGTCCGCCGGGCAGTGCTGGTTGCGCCAATGGCAGAGCTTGAACACGGTGGTCTTGTACACGTCCTTCAGCACGGAATAGCCGCCGTTCATGTCGCCGTAGATGGTGGCGTAGCCGACGGACATTTCCGACTTGTTGCCCGTGGTCAGAACCATGTGGCCGAACTTGTTGGACAGCGCCATCAGCAGCAGGCCCCGGATGCGGGCCTGGATGTTCTCTTCCGTGACGTCGCGTTCGCGGCCCTGGAACAGGGGTGCCAGCATGGCGTCGAAGGCGTCCATGGCCGGCGCGATGGCAATGCTTTCCAGGCGCGTGCCCAGAAGCGCCGCGGCCGCGGCCGCGTCCTCCAGGCTGTCGGCGGAGGTATAGGGCGAGGGCATCATCACCGTCAGCACCCGGTCGGCGCCGAGCGCGTCGACGGCGACGGCGGCGGACAGCGCCGAATCGACCCCGCCGGACAGGCCCAGGACCACGCCCGGAAAGCCGTTCTTGTTCACATAATCGCGGAGCCCCAGCACCATGGCGCGGTAGATCGCCTCCAGGTCGCCGGGNTCGGCGACGATCTCCGACGGCTCGGGCCGGAAGGCCTCGCCGTCGCGGGTCCATTTGGTCAGGGCNACGCCGCTTTGCCAGCAGGCCATCTTGGCCGTCAGGGCACAATCGGTATCGAGCACGAAGGAGCCGCCGTCGAANACCAGTTCGTCCTGCCCGCCGACCAGGTTGGCGTAGAGCAGCGGCAGGCCCGATTCCTTCACGCGGCTGACCGCATGGCTCAGGCGCTGGTCGCCCTT
>JGI25319J35699_1000551_pt1 | contig 20722 bp, 17 predicted proteins | sample AutmiccommuBRH17_FD_35699 | JGI IMG/M metagenome (IMG submission 35699) | reverse complement strand
TCGTCCCGCTCTTTTCGACGATAAAGGCGAAGCCGGATTCGCTTTGCTTATAATTCAGGACATTCTCGACCAGAGTATCGAGAATGGTGTCGGCTCCCATCACTCCGACGAATGTGCCCTCGGCAAAAAGCGGTTTCACCAGAGCAATGACCAGTTGATTGGTTACCAGATCGACATAGGGGGTGGTGAAACTCAATGTTCCCGTCTCGATACCTCTTTTGTACCATGGGCGTTCACGGGGGTCGTAATGTGCCGGAGGGGTCCATTTGGCGCCGTCGATCAATGTACCGGCCGGGGTGCCGATGTAGACGTCGGTGAAATGTCCGGCCTGCATGGCCATACTGAGAAGATCAAGGGTTGCCGGATCCTGGCCGAGGTTCGCGAGAGGCACCGCCTGGGAAGCTGCCTCGAGAATCTTCATCTGCTGATTCAGCCAGATTTCCACGGTGTTGACGGCCTTGGTCGCGATATCCTCCTGCCGGCCGATGACGGTTTTTTCCACCACGTGCTGGGTGATCCGGTAATTGATGATTGTGGCAATCAGAATCACGACCGAACAAGCTGTTATGATGGCGATTGTTTTTTTGATCGGGTACTTGGTCATGAAAAAACCTTTCTGGGATGGCATCGGCTGGGAATTGTGTTTTGTCGTTCGGTTAATCTTACTTTGCCGGTGAAGGAAAGTCCATTGGCGGCGGCGCTGTTTCTATCGCCAGGAACGGATGTAAAAGCTTTGCAAATACTACGCCTGAATCCGGTTCAGTCACCGGTGAATCGAAAAATAGAAAAGAGTGCGAGAGGCAGAAAGGGCGAGGGGTGGATTCGACCCCCCATCGCAAACGATGGGGGGTGAAAAAGATGAGGCTGTAAGGTACTAAAAACCCATCATTCCGATAATCAGAAAAGCTACGAGGGAGATCGCTGCGGCAAGCAGACCGAAAGGCATCTGGGTGACGGCATGGCGGAAATTGTCACAGCCGGATGCGGACGAACTGAGAATGGTGGCGTCGGAATAAAAACAGATATGGCTGCCGAAGACACCGGCGGAACAGACCGCCCCCACTGCGATCAGCGGGTTGGCGCCGACGGCAATGGCCAGGGGGACGACAATGGGGATGGCAATGGCATACATGCCCCAGCTCAATCCCATAATGAATTCGGTAATGCCGAGAACGATAAAGACCACTGCCGGAAGCATGGCCGGAGTCATATAGTTTTTGGCCGTGTCGATGACATAGGTGAGAAAACCTATTTTTTCATTGACCTCGGCGAAGGTGAGAGCCAGGATGACCATCAGCAATGGGAACAGCATATGTTTGATTCCGGTGACACAGCAGTCAAAGAACTCTTCCGGGGTCATGACACCTTGGACGATGTATAATAAAAAGGTGAACCCGACAGTGGCGAGTACGCCTTTCTGCATATCGATCTCAAAATAAATAGTCGAGGCGATGAGGACGAGAATCGGCAGGAAAAAGTTATGTATTCTCGGTTTGGCCGAGATTTCGGTCTTGTTGCCGCCCTTGATGTCGATCTTGTCGGAGCCCGGCGGAGCAAGTACTCCGGTTTCCTGGGCGCGTTTCTCGGCGGCCCGCATCGGTCCGAAGATCGGGATCAGGCCGAGAATCACCAGGGGAACGATCAGGGCGGCGACCCAGCCGTAGATGTTATAGGGGATGGTCTGGATAAACATCTTCATCCCTTGCCCTTCGGCTACCGCGCCCGTCTGTTCGAGAAGGCTGGCGATATAGACGGCCCATGTCGAAATCGGAATGAGCACGCAGACCGGGGCTGCGGTCGAGTCGACAATGTAGGCGAGCTTTTCTCTCGAAACTTTGTGCTTGTCGGTAATCGGCGCCATGCATGAGCCGACAGTCAGCGAATTGAGATAGTCGTCGATGAAAATGGCGACTCCGAGTACCCAGGTCCAGAGCAGGGTGCTTCGCCTGGTCTTTGCCCGTTTCGACACCCATTCCCCGAAGGCCGAAGCTCCTCCGGCTTTCTCGATCAGGGCGATGATACTGCCCATCAAGCCGCAGACGATAAACAGCCACTGGGTGTCGCCATCGGTCAGCACCTTGGTCAGGGATTCGTTCATCGGACCAAAGAAAGCCATCTTGTCGGCCATGATGAAACCGAGCAATCCTGCCAGGGTGAGTCCTTCGAGGATACGTTTGGTGTAGAAAATAAAAGCCAGAAGAAAGATGGAGGGGATAGCTGCAAGGATGCCGAAGGTGGATTCATCATCGGGCACAAAATAGGCAATAGCCGCAAAGCCGACAAAAAGAATGAGATACTCAGTAATTGTGCGTTTCAGCTGTGAGCCGTTAATAGGCGCAGCGACAGACGCAGGCAACGAAACGGTGATATCGCTCATGGTCACTCTCCAGGTCCGCAGAGATGAAATCTCTGATCAGTGTTGAATTCGTTTTCAACTACGTTGCTCGTGATTGATTAAGGTTCGGTTGATGGTTCCGTTGCTTGCTATCCTCCTGCTAGATGTTGCATCATTTTTATAACCGCATTCTCGACAGCCGGGTCATCGGCTTTGGCCAGCAGGCCATTGATGGTGACGAGCGCCACCTGCTCCCGCGGAATGCCGAGCATATCGACCAGTCCGGAAATAGTCGTTTTCGCCGGGACTCCAAGGATGAGTCCCTCAGGCGGATATATGCCCCTGTAGCTCGATGGCAAAGTGCCCAGCAACTTGACCCTGACCTGCACGCCGATCCTCTTAATAGTCGAAGGTCGAGTCCATTTCCTCATCGCCGACCTGAACCACGGCATTATATGGTGCCAGCGGTTCTGTATAAAACATTTTCGGCAGGCGGTCGTTCTTTGCCGTGAAACCGGCTTCTCTATTGAATTTCCGTTCGGTTTTCATCNCCTGCTGCCCAAGCTCTGTCCAATCCTGCTGGGTAAAAGGACGGCCGGATTTGGCTTGAAACATCCGGCAGACATTTTCCATGCCTTCCGGCGTGGCCAGGCCGGACTGGGCAAAATCGCAGATACCGGCGCTGTCGACTGCCGCCATGTGGATCTGGGCGTTGCGCGACAGTTCGACCTGCCCTTCGGCGCCAAGAGGATCGATGGTGCCGCCGAAGGCCTCGAGGTTCTGGGCGACGACCCATCCGGCGGTGTGGTCCGCGCCCATGGTGGAGGTGGCGTAGGTTACCGCCATGCCCTGGATTGCCCGCGGATCGTAGGCGGCAATGCTCTGGCCTTTGACGGTGGGGACCCGGTCATGGTTGAAATGTCTGCCGACAGCGTCCGGGCCGTTGCCGATGACCCGGCCTATATCCGATCCTTTGGCAACTTCTTCGACCAGCTCGATTGCCGCCGCGCCGTCGCCGAATTGCCGGTACCCGGCATCCATGGCCACACCGATGGCCACACCTGTGCTCATGGTATCGAGACCGATATCGTCGCAGAGGAAATCAAGCCTGGCGATATTGTCGAGATCGCCGTTGCCGATCATGCCTCCCATCGACCAAATGGTTTCGTATTCAAGCGACGAGGTGACATATTGCCCTTGCTTATCGACAAAGACATTGGAGCAGTCGATGATGCACTGCGAGCAGCCCTTATGGGTGGTCTGACCGCCCCGGCTTTTGATCAGCTCGGCCATGGTTTCGCCGCTGATTTTTTCGATTTCTTCGAATTGGCCGGTCCTGGCGTTGCGGGTTGGGAAAGCGCCGGCACTGTTGATCGCTTCAGCCAGCACCGCGGTACCGAACTCGGGCAGGATCTTGCCGCTGAACTCATCGGCTTTCACGGCTTTTGCGTAGGCTTTCGCAGCCTTGCGGAATGGCTCCGGCTCGGCGCAGACGGTCTCGACCGCACCGCTTCGGTCGACGATGATGGCCTTCAGACCTTTGGCGCCCATCACCGCCCCCAGGCCGCCGCGACCGGCAGCACGGCAGGGGCGGCCATCGAGATCGGTGGACTGGATCGAGGCTGCGAGCAGTTGCATGTCGCCTGCCGGGCCGATGCAGGTAATGCTCTTGCGGTCGCCATGGATTTGCCGTAAGGCGTCGACCAGGGCGTAGGTCCGCATTCCTTTATATTCTCCGGCCTCGGTAAGCCGGGCCGAGCCATCGCGGNCAATTTCAAGAAAATAAGGTCCGGCAGTGCTTTGGCCTTCGATAATGACGGCCCCGATCCCCAGCCTTGCCAGGGAAAAGGCGACCGTGCCGCCGACGTTGCTCTCCTTGATGGTGCCGGTCAAGGGGCTCTTCGCGCCGACCGAAAGCCTGCCGGTATTGACCAGAGAGGNGCCGGTGAAATAACCGGGGGCGAAGATCAGCTTGTTTTCCGTGCCCAGCGGATCGCACTGGGCCGGGACTTCCTCGGCGATAAAGGTCGATGTCAGCGCCCGGCCGCCGAGGTTTGTGTACTTATCCGCTGTTTCCGTCCTGATGGTGAGATCCGTCATATTGATTCGAAGAAATTGCATACTCTCCTCCTTGTATGAGTTGATCGGGCTGAAGCTCAGATTTCAATATCGGCAAAGGTCTCTTCAACCCGGTGCAGCATTTCATCCAATATTTCGTAGCTGACATTCAGGGCCGGTTCGATCCTGATCGATTTGGCGTTATTGAGAGTTCCGGCGGTCAGCACCTTCCTGCTGAAAAGGCCGGAGGCCACTTTATAGCCGATTTCGTCTGTTGGGAAGACCATTGCCAGGAGCAGTCCTCTGCCGCGGAACTCGGAGAGAATCCGGGGATATTTTTCCTTTAAGGTCTTGANCCTGGCCATGATGTATTCNCCTTTCTGGGCAGCCTGGCCGGCCAGATCCTCCTCGAGGAGAACGGTAATCTGGGCCAATGCTGCAGCGCAGGCCAGCGGATTGCCGCCTGTCGTCGTGGTGTGCATGAACGGATTGGGCTCCATGCATTTCCAGATCTTGGCAGTGGAGAAAAAAGCCGACATCGCGACCACGCCGCCGCCGAGAGCCTTGCCGAAACACATGATGTCGGGAGTGACGTTCCAGTGGTCGACGCCGAAGATCTTGCCGGTGCGGCCGAAGCCGGTCTGCACCTCGTCGGCGATCAGCAGGACGTCGTATTTGTCGCAGATCTCACGCAGCCGAGGCCAGTATTCATCCGGCGGTACCACGGCTCCCGCCTCGCCCTGGATCGGTTCGACAACCACCCCGGCAATGCCGTCGCCGACAGTTTGAGAACAGCGAAGAACCATTTCCACCGCGTCGGCATCGCCGAAAGGAACCTGACGCACACCTTCAAGCAGGGGTAAAAGGGGCTGGCGGTACACCGATTTGCCGATCAGGGAAAGCGCGCCCAGGGATTTGCCGTGGAAGCCGCTCAAGGTGGAGATAAATCCTTTGCGGCCGGTGTAGAGTTTGGCGAGCTTCATCGCCCCGTCGACCGCTTCGGTGCCGCTGTTGGCAAAAAAACCGTACTGGATATCGCCCGGGGTAAGTTTGGCGATCACTCGAGCCAGATGAGCCCTGAGCGGATCGAGCATTTCCTGGCTGTATTGGGGGTTTCGGTCGAGCTGGGCCTTGGCTGCTGCGACTATTTTCGGATGGCGAATGCCCGGCGAGTAGAGGCCGAATCCGCCAAGCATGTCAATGTATTCACGGCCGAGGACGTCGCGCAGAATCGACCCTTCGCCATACCAGTCGGTGAGGGCGAAATCATCGGTCTCGGTCACCGATTTGCGATATTCGAGGAAGCCCTTGTTGATGTGGTTGGCGAAATTCTGGTAGGTGGTCTCCGCTACCCAGCGCCGGTCCTGATCGGAAAGGTCTGATTCCGGCGTGCCGATCAATCCGAGCATTTTTTGCGCTTCCGTATAGGCCAGGTTGATGTCGCGGTCCGACGGTTTGCAAGGGGTGTTTACTGCTTCGGGTTCCAGGGTCATGGGAGTTCTCCTCGGTTGGTATTCTAGCGAAACGTGGTTGTTTTCAGCGGTCGGTACGAATAATGCTGCATTCCTTACTTGATGATTGCCGGCGGCTCAAAAACAATTAATTGATCGATCAGTAAATAACAAGAAAAAAATATGACCTGTGCTTTTAACCGCTTTTTTGTTTGCCTTTCGGGTGGTTATTTTTTCTTTGAAGGTAAGGTACAGCAGGTGTGCCGCGTAGGTTGGGCTGTGAAGCCCAACATCCCAAAAAACGTTGGGCTTCACAGCCCAACCTACAACTACCGGAAATATCGATAAAATTATTGAACTCGCAGGGTGCATTTCATGCACCGTTTACCTGTTAAAAATGGCCCGTTTTCAAAAGAGCAAGAAGGGCTTTCTTCGCCGTTTCGGCGAATTCTTCAAAAGGCCGAGCTTCGTTGAGAAACTGTGCGTGGAATTCCAGGCCCTCCATCAAGGTGACAATGTAGTCGGCAGCCCGGCGACTGTCGCTGACCTCGATAATGCCCTTTTTATTGAAGATATCGAGCTGCTCCTGAAGATAATTCCTGAGCCAGGCGAACATCTTACGCAATCGTTCAAGCGTGCCCTTGTCGCGGAAGCTCTGGTAATAGAAGCCGAAATGCACTCCGGGGTCGACGGTGCGCGACCATTGCAGGGAGAAGATCTTGTCGATCAGGGCAGTGAATCGCTCCTCGTCGTCCTCTATATGATCGAATGCCAGCAGATGAGTGGATTTGAATTTTTCGATCATCAGCTCGACCAGTTCAGACGTCAGATTGTCCTTGTTTTGAAAATAGTGAAAAATAAGACTGGTGTGGATATTGAGTTTTTTGGCGATCTTGCTGAGGGAAGCGCCTTCCAGGCCCTCTTTGATGAGGACGTTGTAATAGCTTTCCAGAATTTCCGGCTTACGGAGGGCGGCGGTTTGATTTTTTCTGTTTGGCATAGCGTTTTTTTGCCCACTTAAGGGAATTAAAGTTCAGGTTTCCATATTCTGCCTCAATATACTTTGTCAAGAAAAATGTCCGATGAAGCGGGTAGGGTGCACTGCGTGCACCTTCCAACTAAATCCTGTGGCGCCGGACAAGTTTCTTGACATTCGCGCGGCAAAACGGTTAACCAGAGTTTTATTGATGGTTAACCATTAAAACGTAAAAAGAAAATGAAAAATAAGATAATGGCAATACTGCGGGAATCCCCGCAACCACTCTCGGGCGAAGAGATCGGCCGACAGCTGCAGGTCTCGCGGGTGGCCATTTGGAAGCATATCGATCAGCTGAAGAAGAGCGGGATCGAGATAGAGTCAACGGCAAAAGGCTACCGCCTGCTGGCGACGCCCGACGCCCCATTCCCCTGGCTGTTCGGGGCCCGGTCGTCCCTGATTCATTATCATCCCGAACTCGATTCCACCATGAATCGGGCAAAAGAATTGGCCCGCGCCGGCTGTCCGGAATATACCGTGGTCATCGCCGACCGTCAGACAGAGGGGCGGGGGAGGATGCAGCGGGTCTGGCAGTCGGAAGAGGGCGGACTGTATTTTTCCATCGTGCTCAGGCCGTCGCTGATCCCCAAGGAGGGGCCGTTGGTCAATTTTGCCGTGGCGCTCGATCTGGTCGAAGCCCTGGAGCAATGCTGCGGTATTGCCGCCCAGGTCAAATGGCCGAACGATGTCCTGGTCGATGAGCGCAAGATTGCCGGGATCCTGTCGCAGATGGAATTCGAGGCCGACCAGATCACCTTTATCAATATCGGTATCGGCCTCAATCTCAACAACCGGCCGGAGGTGGCCGATAAGCCCGCAGTCTCCGCCCTGCAGCTTACCGGCAGGCGTGTTAACCGCGCCGAGGTGCTCTCCTGTTTTCTCGATCTCTTTGAAAAGCGGATGGCGACGTTTTCCCGGCCGGGCGTTATCGAGGCCTGGAAGGCCAGGACCGTCACCCTCGGGCGGAGGGTGACGATAGCCACCGTCCGCGACACCTATGAGGGACTGGCCGTCGATGTCGATGAAGACGGCGGACTGATTCTTGAAATGGCGGATGGCATGCGGCGCACCGTTTTTTACGGCGATTGTTTCCACTCGTAACCCCCACAAGGGTCCCCGGGGCGGCTATCTCTTTGGCTTTCTCGCCTGTACCTGGGTGGTCGGTAAGATTTCGGAGGTGTCGGGCGACGGCAGCTGGCGGCGTTTTTTGCCGCCTGTGCCTGCTCGCGGCCGGGCGGCTGCCGGTCATCGCCCGGGCCTTCTGCGTACCCGGCAGGAGGAGTAAGGCTATAAAAGCAATTATATAATAACCTCGCTGATACATGCACATGGATGATGCATTCATTTGAGTAATGTCACGACGACCTAGTCGCTAAAAGTTCCGCGAGCATTTCAGTATGGAAGATTCCCCGCCGGAACGCCTCGCTGGCCATCACCGCCGTACCCAGCGGAATGGTGGTTTTAATGCCTTCGATGGTGAATTGCTTCAGGGCCTGATCGAGACGGTCGATGGCCTGGCGGCGGTCCTCTCCTCGGGCGATGAGTTTCGCCAGCATGGGATCGTAGAAGGGAGAAACCGCAAGACCGGACTCCATGGCGTGGTCGAGCCTGGTGTCTTTCGACAGGGTGGGAAAGGTGATTGTCCCGATTGTCCCCGGCGACGGCAGGAAGGTCGACGGGTCTTCGGCGTAGATGCGGGCCTCGATGGCGTGGCCGTGGATGACGATATCCTCCTGCCGCAGTTGCAGGGGCTCGCCCATGGCGATGCGCAGCTGCTGTTGCACCAGGTCGATGCCGGTGACCATTTCGGTGACCGGATGTTCCACCTGGATGCGGGCGTTGACCTCCATGAAGTAGTACCGGCCTTCGGCGGAGCGGATGAATTCGACCGTTCCCGCGTTCCTGTAGCCCATCTCCTTCAGGATCCGGACCGACCAGGCGCAGAGCCGCTCCCGCTCTTCCCGCGTTACCGCAGGCGACGGGGCCTCTTCCACCACCTTCTGAAAGCGTCGCTGCACTGAGCATTCCCGTTCGCCCAGGGCGACGTAATTGCCGTAGTGGTCGCCCAGGCACTGGATCTCGATGTGTTTCGGGGTTTCGATCCGCTTTTCCACGTAGACATCCGAGGAGCCGAAAGCCGCCTTGCCGATACCCATCGAGGATTCGAAAATCCTGGCGATTTCCGCGGCATGGTGAATGGGCTGGATGCCCTTGCCGCCGCCGCCCTTGTCGAGTTTCAGGAGCAGGGGCGGGNCGTGTTCGGCGAACAGTTTTTCAATCTCAATGAGACTCGTCACATTGCCGATACTTCCCGGAGTGACCGGTACTCCCAGCCGGTTACCCAGGTTGCGGCAGAAGGATTTGGATTCGATATCCCGGATCNCCCCCGGCGAGGGACCGACCCAGATCGTGCCGGCATCCTCGACCGCTCCGGCAAAGGCCGCGTTTTCCGATAAAAAGCCGTAGCCCGGATGCACGGCGTCCGCCCCGGACTCGGCCACCGCCTTCATGATGCCGGCAATGTGCAGATAACTCAGCGGCGGCGGCGATTTGCCGATATGGATCGCCTCGTCCGCCGCGCGCATATGCGGCGCGCCGTTGTCGGCATCCGAGTACACGGCCACGGTTTTGATCCCCAGTTCCCGCGCCGCCTTGAAAATCCGCAGGGCGATTTCGCCCCGGTTGGCTACAAGCAATTTTTTCATCTTTTTTCCATCGTGTTGTGTTTTGCGCCTTTATTCTAGGCCGCGTCGATCGCCACCATAGCATCTCCGACCTGCAGCTCATCCCATTCCTTGACCAGAATGCTCCGTACCGTACCGGAACGGTCGGCCGTCACCGGGATCTCGGTCTTCATGCAGTTGATCACCGCCACTTCCTGGCCCTGTTCCACTTTGTCGCCTACGGCTACCACCACCCTGGCAACGAGACCGGGCATGGGGGCCATTATGTTTTGTTCCATTGTATTTTCTCCTTTTTCTGTTGCGATCCGTGCCTGTTTCAAGGACCCCTATTTGGTTATTGCATCTTCGCTGTACTGCGCCTTTTGCGTTTTACGCGCCTCAATTGCCTGTTCCCTTGTGCAGAGGGTGAAGGCGAATTTGTCGCGCGAGGGGGTGCCCTGGCCGATCTTCCAGAGGTCGGCGTAAATCACCTGCAGGACGTTGATGTAGCCACCGAGGGTCGGGCCGTCGGCGATCAAGAGGATCGGGGTGTTGCCGCACAGGTTCATGGTGCCGCGGATGGCATAGCCATGGTCGACGATGTTGGAGGGATGACTGCCCCCCACGCCGCCGTCCTTACGCGCAAAGAAATAATCCGGCACCGGGGAAATACGGTACGCCGACCGGTTCGAGGTGTGCTGGATCTTGTGCTCGCTGCCGTAGAGATAGTCCATGCCTTCCCCGGTCACATAGTCCGGACAGGTGTTCGGCCCGGGAACCGCCCGCAGTTCCCAGACCCGCGAATACTCGGGCATGTAGCTCTTTTTCAGTTTTCTGCCGGCAAGGCTTGTGAGACTTTGCGAGGGTGTGCCGGTCCTCAGGAGATCGCCGGCCGCAAGTTTTCTGCCTTCAAAACCGCCATAGCCGCCGAAGATGCAGGTCGACTTGCTGCCCAGATAGGCGGGAACGTCGAAGCCGCCGGCAACCGCCAGGTTGGACCGGAAGCCGAACTCGCCGAAAACCCCGATATTCAGGTGATCGCCCTTGTTCACCGGGACCGCTTCCCACATCGGGATGGCTGCGCCGTTGACGGTCGGTTTCATGTCCGAGCCGCACAGACTCATCACCGTATCCTGTTGAAATTCTATTTCGACATAGCCGCCGGCGATTTCCAGACCGGCCTCGGTAATCGGATTGCCGACCAGCAGGTTGGCGAACTGCATGGACATATTGTCCATCGCCCCGGAAGCGGCCATGCCTTTGCTCAGATAGCCGAGCCGCCCCGGCCAGTCTTCCACTATGGTTTCAATTCCTGGTTTGATAATGTGCAACATATCGTCGATCTCCTTTGCATTAAAGGCGGGGGGCCGTTTGCGCGCCTTTTGCCTGCCTTGCCTGAAATTCTTCCGTTTCCTGCAGAACCGCAGGCGATTGAACGAATTCGACATAGTCCTTCNCCACGATCTCGCCCGGTTCGATGTCGTATTCGTAGTCGGTCTTGTCATGGACATGTTCGTAGATGCGCAGAATCTCCGCCTCGCTGGTCTCATGGAATTGAATCCGGTCGCCGTTGACATAGAGAAAGGGCGACTCCTTGAACAGCGGATGTTTCTGGGCGAACTGAAAAACCGGGATGGTTCGGCCGAACAGTTGGTAGCCGCCGCCGGTGGCGGTGGTGTAGGTGAATACGCAGGGGCCGCCGATGCCCACTGTCCCTTCCGGGGTCCAGGTCCGCGGCGGGTTGTATTTCGGCACCACCAGCGCGCAACGGGGATCCATGGGCCAGAAGAAGCCGCCGCCCGGCCAGAAGCCGCCGCCGGAATTGTACCACTCGGTGCCGAGGAGGGNTTGCTTGACCTCCGCCGCCGTCATGCCGTTGCACATGGCGATGTATTCGAGATTGTAGCCGTCGATCACATTCGGCGCCTCGGGTCTGACTTCCTTGAGGTATTTCGCCACGCATTTCTTCGTCTCGCTGTCCTCGAAGGCGATCGGCAGGTGGATGAGGCGGGAGGGCATGACGATATGGTCGACATCCGCCAACTCCGACTCGAATTTTTTAATCATGTCGATCAACAGCCGCACATCGAGGATTTCCGGGTCGAAGTGGAGCATATTCGTCCGGATGCCGGGGAGGGTTTCGATGAATCCCTCCGGCGCCGCCTCGCGAATGCGGGCATCGATGGTCTGGATTCTGAAGGAGTCGAGCAGGTTCGCCCGCTGGTCCCTGCCGTACTCGACCTGCAGAAATCCGTCGCCGGCCTGCCGGAACAGGACTTCCAGGCGCGTGGCGGTGGCCGGCAAGGNGTCGAGGATGACCTCGTAACGATTCGTTTCCATTATTCTATTTCTCCCTTGCCGATGATGGACATTGCTGCCCCGGGAACCGTCTTTTCGCTGAATCCGAGCATCCGGTAGAGGGCAAATCCGCTGATTGCGCTGCACGGCGACGAGAATGACGCTACCGCCGGTATATTCATCATCACAATACCGACGATCACCGCACCGAACCAGGCGATCAGGCCGCGCGAATTATAGTTTGGATAGTCGCCGTCATTTTTCGAGGCTTCGGCCGGATGCTCGTCGTCGGCTTCGTTCAGCATATACGCCAGGGCAATGGCAACCCAGGCCACGACAAAAACTCCCTGATAGGCCAGGGCCTGGAGCAGATAGCTGAATACGTCGACAAGCATCAGCACATACACGATACAGCCAACGACCACCGCCCAGAAATATTTCGACAGTTTGATGCCGAAAGCCTGCTTGCCCAGCGCTTCGAGGTTGACTGAAGCCAGATAGTAGTTGGCGGTGTTGATTCGGGTTTGCGTAACCCAGACGAAGAGAAGACCGAAGCCCCCCATCATGATGATGATGGCCTTGACCGCCGACACCTCGGACAGGGCTCCGTCGATCGGAATGGTATTGACGAGGAAGATTCCCGCGACTCCGCTCAACAGAAATGCGGCAATATAGAAGGGCGCTCCGAAGTTGAACAGCGCGTGATAACGCTCATCGGATTTCTTGCCGAACCGGGCGTAATCGAAACAGAACATCATCAGAATCCACACCCCCATGTAGGCCACATAGACATGCCACCATCCCATTGCCGGGGCTCCGCCCTGAGGCACCGATGTCAACCATGCGTTGCTGTAGCCGTATTCGTTGATTGCCAGGCCGACGCAGGTGGCGAGGCCTAAGAGGTAAACGGGAAGCAGGACGCCGTTGAATTTATCCAGCCAGTGCTGGACGCTGCCGAAAACAAGCGGCACGCTTACCACGACGACAATCAGTGCCGCGGTCTTGTAGCTGAGTCCCGGTTGGAAAAAATTGGCAGCCATCGCGATGACCGACCCTTCGAACACCGCATAGTAGATTGCGGTTGCAGCAAAGATAAGGGTGGCAAGGGCAGATCCCGTCCTGCCGAATAGAATGCGCGAGAACAACGAAACCGACGATCCGGTACGGATGGCGTAGCGACTGATGACCATGTTGATCGCCGCGTAGGTGACAACAGAAAGGCCGATGCCGATGAGCGTATTGACCGTGCCGTATCCCATCGCAAGGGTTGCGGCAACCACCACGTAAAACATGGCGCTGCAGCAGCTCCACCACGCCATCGTCAGCGAGAAGTGAGAGGTTCGACCATCCTCAGGTACCGGACTGCATGCATAATCCAATTCAGCTTCACTGAGCTCTTTGATTTTTTTCGACATAAAATTCTCCTTTGTTGAGTTATTTCAGGTGAAACGTACGCTTTCAGGCCGGTGCCTCGATGGCATAGCCGTTTTCGCCCAGGACTTTGCGGATGGCGGTCACAATTGCTACGCCATTGGCGCTGTCCGAGTGCACACATATCGATGAGCCGGAAATGGCGATGTCGCTGCCGGCCGTGGTCGTCACCTTGTTGTCCCGGACCATGCGCAGCACCCTGGCGGCTACATCCGCCGGCGCATGGGCAGCGTGGTGCCGGGTGATGACCAGATTGCCGTCCCGGTCGTAATCGAGATCGGAATAGATCTCGAAAACTGTGGGGATGCCGAATTGGTCGGCGATCTCCGCAAGAACGCCCTTTTTCATGCAGTAGAGAAAGGGCGTGCCGTCCAGGTCGCGAATCGCCGTGCAGAGNGTTTTCGCGACATCCTGGCGCAGGTGGGCCATGCCGTAGAGTTTGCCATGGGGCTTGACATGGTGGAGACGCATGCCCGAGGCGTGGAGGAAGCCTTGCAGCGCGCCGATCTGGTAGATCAGGTCGCAGTACAACTCGTCCATGGCGATATCCATCGTTCGGCGGCCAAATCCCTGCAGGTCGGGAAGGCCCGGATGGGCGCCGACCGCCGTACCGTGCTCCCCTGCGAGAAGCACCGTCCGGCGCATGGCGCAGGGGTCGCCGGCATGAAAACCGCAGGCGACGTTGCTGCTCGAGATCAGCGGCATAAAGCCCGCATCGTCGCCCAGGGTGTACATGCCGAAGCTTTCTCCCATATCCACATTCAGATCTATTTTCATGATGAGGGTCCTTTGCCGATAGGTTGTTGCCGAATCTGCGCTTAATATGTTGCTGTGATGCGTCCGGCTTATGATGTATGGTAAAAGCAAAGGATGGACCAGAACGCAAAAGACCTTGCGTATAGATTTAACTAATTGAAATTATATACTAATAATTGAAAAATTAGTTATATTAGGCCGGAGGCGGCGCGACATCGATAGCGCCGAGATCATGGAAAATCCTGCGGCGAACTGGAGGGAGGAGGGCAAGGTTTTAATGGAGATGGCGGGGAAGGATGGCGGCGACATGCGCAGACCGGCATGCGACGTAAATGTCTTTCCACCATGGGTGTACATGGATCAAAGCGATTGGCCTGGTATCCAGCACAAATACCTGGAGGTCAAAAACTGCTGCGGGACTACTACCGGAGTCGCGACATTTACGTCTTTGTCTCTCATAGCGATGACATCCTAGTAAGTTTATAAAATAATGGATTTTATTTATAGTAATCTCGGTATAATCGCTTGCGGTTCATTGCCATCCGGACATTTATGTCGCAAGCCGATTGTATTCGTTACCGACAACCCGGCGCAACCACGTTGAAGATATAAGAGGAAAAACTCGGTAACAAGCAGTTCACTTGGTATATTTATTGCGATAAAATAAACGCGAGAGCGTTTTGCTCTCGGTAGTTTTTCGCCAGAGGAGAAAGTCATCCGTGAAGAGCAATACCCCTCTGTTCCCATTCCAGCTTATTCGGCGCGGTCGTGTTCTGCGTGTCATTCTTGCCTCCTTCTGCGCTCTTTTTCTGTTCTTGACAGCTTTTCAAGCCCAGACCGAGGAATTGCCGGTTAACAGTTACTATGGTCGCTATGACGCTTCCCAGAAAAAACCCGGTTTTCCGGCCGCCGGCCTGACGGGGCCAAAAACGGAAAACTGGTCTCCCGTTCGCCCGGCAAAAGAGTACCATGTCGGCATTCTCCTGCCGCATCTGAACGATTCCTACTGGGAGACCGTCAATTTCGGGATTGTCTCCTATGCCGAAAAGCAGGGCATCCGGATAACGGTGTATCTGGCCGGCGCCTACACCGATCTCGGTAACCAGAGGAGCCAGTTGCAGACTTTGGTTGCCAAGGACAAAACCGATGGAATTATACTGGCCTCCGTGGATTACCAAAAAATGGATCCTTTTGTCGCCGAGGCCGATCGGGCCGGGGTCCCGGTAGTGGCGCTGATCAACGACATCTATGCCCCGGCAATCAAGGCCAAGTCCATGGTTTCCTTTCACGAGATGGGCTACAAAGCGGGGGAGTACGTGATGCATCGTGCCGGAGAAAAGGACTTTTCCGTGGCTTTTTTCCCCGGCCCCCGGGAGTCGGGATGGGCCTCGGATACGTACCATGGCTTTCTTGCAGCGGTTGCCGGACTGAAGGCGGATCGGCAGAATGTGACGGTTTTCCCGCCGCTGTACGGAGATACCCGACACGATGTGCAGCAGATGCGACTGGACGCCCTGAATAAAAAGCAATACCACGGTGTCGATTACATTGTCGGCAATGCCGTTGCGGCAGATGAGGCGGTTTCCTATCTTGCCGGTCATCGGCAGATCCATCCGGATGCAAAGATCGTCGCCACCTCCCTGACCACGACCGTCTACGAGCAGATAAAAAAAGGCCTCATTCTGGCCGCGCCGTCGGATCAGATCATCTCCCAGTGCCGGATTGCCGTGGATATGATGGTGAGAATTCTGAATGGGAAAAGGGCCGGTATCGATTTTCCCTTTCGTGCTTCCGCCTTGATTCCTCTTATCACCACCGACACCATCGGCATGTACGAGTATGAAAGGCTCTTTGGCGATCGTAATTTCCAGCCGGTGTACAGCGAATTTGAACCGCCTTCGCAGGCCGGCAGACCCTACGGCCCGCAGCAGCGCGATGACGATGCTGCAAAAAAGAAGTAACTATGGGAACCCGTATGGCAGGATCTGCAATGGCAAAACAAATAAAAAATCATCGGCAAGACCGTTCCATCGCCAGGCGGTTGACCGTGAGCCTGATGATCACGGTCGGCATCGTCTCCTTCATGACCGTCGGCCCAATATATTACCAGGAAGCCCAGAAAAACAAAAAGGAGCTGGAACAAAAGGCGGACGATATCATCGCCTATCAGATCGGCGTCCTCGCCAAACCGCTCTGGGATCTTGATCGGCAGGCCACAAGGATCGTCGGCGAAACAATCGTCCAGAATGAACTGGTGGCCCGGCTGACCATCAAGGATTATTTCGGCCGGGTGGCTTTCTCGTATGAGAATCCCGATCTTTCAGGGTCGATCAACCGATCGGCCGAGGTCAGGCACCATGACGATTTCGTCGGCGACGTGTTTATTTCCCTGACCGACAAGTATTGGCGAAACAAGAATCATAACCTCCTTACTTCCTTCGTCATCACCATCTTTTTCATCCTGTGCGCCCTCACCCTTGTTTCCGGCCTGCTTGTCCGCACCTATCTGCGCAAACCGCTCGACCGGCTGAATGCCATGGTCGGAGCGTATGCGGGGGGCGAGTATGAGGCGATCGACAGTTATCAGCCCTATACCGAATTCAAGCCGTTCACCCAGGTCCTCGATCAAATGGCCAGGCAGATTGTCGGCCAGCTGAAGGACCTCGCCACAGCCGAAGAAAAGTACCGGTCTATTTTCGAGAACGCGATTGAAGGCATATTTCAGTCGTCTCCTGAAGGGCGCTATTACAGCGTCAATCCTGCCATGGCCGAGTTGCTGGGGTATTCGTCGCCCGCCGAACTGCTCTCTTCCATCACCGACATCGCGACCCAGACTTATGTGTCGGCCGACGACCGCAAGCGATTGAACCGATTGCTCGACCAGCATGGTCGAGTGATCGAGTTTGAAACCGATCTGCGTCGAAAGGACGGTACCGTTATTTCGGTGGCCATCTCCGCCAGGGCCGTACGGAACGACGGCGGCACCACCCTCTTTTATGAAGGGTATCTGGTTGATATAACCAGAAGAAAAAAAGCAATCGAGGCCCTGCATCAGACCACGGAGCAACTGGCCCTGCTGCTTGAGTCGCTGCCGATCGTGGCGTACACGGCACGAGCCGGGGGCGATTTCGGCATCAATTATGTCAGCAACAGCATCGAAGAAATCACCGGCTATGCGCCGGAGTGCTTCACCGGCGATGCGGCATTCTGGGCCGACCACCTCTTGCCCGAGGACGGCCGAAAGGTGGTCGACGAACTGCCGATATTGCTTGAAAAAGGCAGGCAACGTTGCGAATACCGCTTCCGCACCGCCGACGGCTCGTATCGATGGTTCGACGATACCCGGCGTCTTGTCCATTCGCCGGACGGGAGCTGCAGCCATATCGCCGGCACCTGGCGGGACGTGACCGAGGAAAAACGGCTGCGCAGCGAAGCCGACTATCGTCTGCAGCAGGTGGTGATGGCCGACAAGCTCGCCTCCCTGGGCCAGGTGGTCGCGGGAGTGGCTCATGAGGTATGCAACCCCAACAGTTTCATTGCCTTCAATGTGCCGATTCTTGAAGAGACCTGGCGGATTTTCACGCCGATACTCGACGACTTTGTCGAACAGAATCCAGGGTGGCGGTATCGCACGCTCAGTATCCATGAGCTTCGCCAGGACATGGAGCAAACCATCGAGCATATTAAAATCGGTTCGGACCGGATCAACAGGATTGTCTCCCATCTGAAAGATTTCGTCCGCACTGACGAAGGAATACCGCCACGCCTGATCCAGTTAAACGAGGTTGTCGAAAGCGCCTTCACCATTGTCGGCGCTCATGCCCGCAAATCCGTCGCTGCCATCGAGATATCGCTCCAGCCCGAGCTGCCGCCGGTTCAAGGTTATTTTCAGAAACTGGAGCAGGTCTTCACCAATCTTGTGGTCAACGCCCTGCACGCCATGCCGGTTAAAAGCAAGGGCAGGCTGAGCATTCGAACCGGGTACCTGGCACATTGCGGGGCGGTTATCCTGCAGGTCGAAGACAATGGCGCCGGCATGGAGCCGGAGACTATGGAACGGATTTTCGAGCCCTTTTTCACCCTTCGTCGGGATAGCGGCGGCACCGGCCTTGGCCTTTCGGTTTCCTACAATCTCGTCAAGGAACATGGCGGCGTAATCGGCGTACTGTCCCGTCCCGCCATGGGGAGCAGGTTTACGGTGTTTCTGCCCGTCACAGCCGAAACCCTGCTCGATTTTCGACCGGCCATGCTCTGTCTCCATCGTGACCCTGTTTTTCTCCGGGATCTGGTATCGTACTTTTCCGAGAGTGGCGAGACGCTCTATGTGCAAAACGATCTTGGGGGATGCTTCGAATGCCTCGAGCAGCATCCGGAAATCGATCTTCTTTTTGTCGATATTGCGACACTCCTGCCGACCGGTGTCCGGTTCCTGGCTGACCTTTCGGCCCGGTTCCCCCTGATCGCCCGGATTCTGCTGGGAAGCGGCGGTGTCGAAGGGATACGGCAAGCCGATCATATCGTCCATGCTCCATTTCAGGTGTCGCAGTTAAAAAAAATCATAGAACAAACTGTAAGGCAAAGACTATGAAAATACTGGTGGTAGATGATGAACAGGTAGCCGCGAGTTCCATCCAACTGTTCCTGAAGCGGCGCGATGTGCGGGATGTGGTTACCTGCGATAATGGCGCCGAGGCGATCGAACTGATCAAACAGGGTGATTTCGATATCGTCATCCTCGATCTGCTCATGCCGAATATCGATGGGTTTCAGGTCCTCGAAGCGACCAAACCGTTCGCTCCGTCGGTCGAATTCGTCATTTTGACGGCGATGGACGATATCGGGTCGNCCGTAAGGGCGGTGCGGCTGGGCGCCTATGAATATCTGGTCAAACCCGTCGATAACGACCGGCTGTTCATGGCCATAGAAAGGGCTTACGAGCGGCGGGGGCTGCGCGCCGGTCTGGCCGGCTCGTGCATCCGGGNCAAGGATGCGCAGATTCCTCCCGCCTTTGCCGCGATCATAACCCGCAATCCGAGGATGATCGAACTCCTGGCCTACGCCCAGATCATGGCCCGCAGCAACAACCCGATAATGATCACCGGCGAATCCGGAACCGGCAAGGAGTTGATGGCGCGGGGGCTGCATCGCGCCGGACCCGCGGCCGACGGCCCGTTCGTTGCGGTCAATGTCTCGGCGATTCCCGAATCGATCTTCGAAAGTCAGGTTTTCGGTCATGTCAAAGGGGCTTTTACCGGCGCNGGTTTAGGATATAAAGGTTTTTTTCAGCAGGCGGACGGCGGCACGCTTTTTCTCGATGAGCTGGGCGAATTGCCGCTGCGGCTGCAGCCCAAGCTGCTGCGGGTTATCGAGGAGCAAACCATTGTTCCCCTGGGCTCCCATAAGCCGATCCCGGTGAATGTGCGGATTGTCTCGGCGACCACGGTCGACGTCGATAAGGCGATGAAAGAAGGTAAGTTCCGGCTGGATCTCATGTGCCGGCTGAAATCGGTCCATATTCATCTCCCGCCGCTAAGGGAGAGGGATGGCGACATTCCTCACCTGGTCGACCATTTTTTCCGCCAGGCCTGTGAACGGTATCAGAAAAAACTTTGCGGTTTCACTTCAGCCGCCATGGAGTTGCTGATGAAGAAAGAGCTGCCGGGAAATATCCGTTCCCTGGTTCATGAAGTGGAAAATGGAGTATTGCTTGCCGACGGTGACCAGGTCGAACCCCATCATCTTGGGGCAACCAGGCAGACCGTGCCGTTATCTGTCCGCACGCTGTGCAGCTTGAAGGAAGATCACTATCGGCATGTTGCCTATATCATGGCTTCGACCGGGGGCGACAGCAACCGGGCGGCGAAAATTCTCGGCATAACGGTTCGTCAGGTACAGCGGCTGATGACCGGGATCAGGCAGACCCCGGGGTGCCGGGAACTGCTTGAGGATATGTGATTCGTATTTTTTCTTTGTGGTCGGGCTAAGCAGGGTGAAGGAAATGTACCCTGTGACAAAGCTTCTTGACAATCTTGCGGGAAAACTGTTAACCATGTTGTTGTTTATGGTTAACCGATTGCGGCGAAACGATCGAAATAAAAAAAGAAAACCATGAAAAATAAGATAATGGCAATACTGCGGGAATCCCAGCAACCACTCTCCGGTGAGGAGATCGGCCGACAGCTTCAGGTCTCGCGGGTGGCGGGNCTGGCCGTCGATGTCGATGAAGACGGCGGACTGATTCTTGAAATGGCGGATGGNATGCGGCGCACCGTTTTTTACGGCGATTGTTTTCATTCGTAACCTCCCGCAAGGGAATGCCGGTTCTGCCGGTCAAATAGAAAATCAACCTGATTGAGGCGAACATGAATAACCATCCGGATCTCCATAAGCTTGTTTTAGCGTCACTGATGGCGGCACTCATTGCCGTTGGCGGCTACCTCGCCATTCCCATCGGCCCGGTACCGATTGTCCTGCAGAATCTCTTCGTCCTGGTGGCGGCTCTGCTGCTCGGCAGCAAGTGGGGCACTGCCGGCGTCGCCGTCTATCTGCTGGCGGGAGCCTGCGGTCTGCCGGTATTTGCCGGTGGCGGCGGAGGACTTGGTCATTTGTTCGGTCCCCGGGGCGGCTATCTCTTTGGCTTTCTTGCCTGTGCCTGGGTGGTCGGTAAAATTTCGGAGATGTCCGGGCGACGGCC
>JGI25319J35699_1000547_pt1 | contig 20905 bp, 25 predicted proteins | sample AutmiccommuBRH17_FD_35699 | JGI IMG/M metagenome (IMG submission 35699) | reverse complement strand
TGTCTGTAGAATGGAATACTTTGCCGTTTGTTTTAACAATAGAATGCAATAAATTCAAATGTTGTACAGGAATTATCTCATTTGAAATGTCTTGTGCGATACTTAATAAGTTTGATAGTGGTATTGATTGAGCGGGTAATTTTCCCAAAGATTGCAATGCTTGGACACAGTTCAGCAAGGAAGGATAGAATAATTGTGAAACCGTGTTAATAGAAATAACAAGGTCATATCGGGAATGCAGTGGCTTTTTTACCCTAGGGCTCTCATAAAACTTTTCTAACACTTCATATGCATTATTTACCCTATTATTCTCTAAATAATATAAAACCTCAGAAACCAAGTCGGAGTATAAGCCGGTGAGGTCTCTCCAGATACAACGAACTTTGCGCTGTTGCTCCTTAGGCAAACGATTTTTCACTGCTAAGATGGCTTCTATGTCAATATCAATCAAATCTATCTTATTAAAACTTTGGACAATGAGATTTAATGGAATGTCTTCGCAATTACCAGCACCTAATATAGCAACTTTTAAATTTGAGTGCTTTCCAGACTCTTTTAGTGATTTGCTCAAGAATTGAGCTATATGTTTCTTTTGGACATTCCACATACTGTTTTCGGAGGAAGCTGCTTCTTTTGCCTGTTTATTAAATATATTGTAGGCACCACTAAATAATATAAATGCTAGTCTCTTATTTGAGTTGTTAAAACAGCATTGACCAAAAGTTCGACTGGAGCCACACGGGCACTGATGATTTTTTAATTTTTCGTTTTTAGACTTAATGGGAACCATCTCCTTTTATCGACTAATATCTATAGGCTAGAGTAGCACAAAAGCATCGAGAAGTTTGTCGAAATTAGTTGTAAATAGGGGATAATTACAATATTAGGGTTCTAGCACTTAAAGACTATATCAAATAAAATTCCTGAGGGACTAAAACTATTTGCAAAGGAATTGTTTCAACGTGTTCTAGGTTCAAATATGGTAAAGATATCCCGGTGAAGGGGGGTATTAATGGACTTTGTTATCTCTATATTTTTGTTTATTGGCTTGGGCTTGGCCATTTTATTTGTTTTCGGAAACAAATCTGAAAAGCCAGCAAATATTTCTGAAATAAATCAGAAAACAATGTTTAAACGTCAGAGCAAAGAAAGGGTGATAAGTTGAAAGTATATAGTCACTATGGTAGAGCAGGCGTTACACGTGTTTTAGAAAGCTGCATCAAAAAAAGGCTTGTGGAAGCAAGATTAGCCTATTCTACTAGTGGGAGGAGATTGCAGTGTGTGAATGTGCTAAACCCACAGATGAATATCATGGATGGTATTGTACGGTTTCAGGTGGAGCTTGCATGTTTTTAATTCCTGATAGTCAAAAATGCGCAGAAGAATATGGCGAGGGACCAGAGACGGGTTAAATATTGTGACCATCTCTTTGTTTTAATTTCTGAAATAAATACGGAAAATCTTTCTTTTTTCAGAAACAAATCAGAAATAACACCTTCGATGGGGAGGGAGATTATGTCTGTAGATACTGCAAAAGTCTATGAGGATAAGCAACCGAAATATGCTATGATTGAGGATGAAAATGGCAAAAAGCTGAAGCGTTATTGTGAAAGACATAAAACTTGGGTTACGTTGTGCTTTACAACTGAAGATGACTCTGAAGTAATCAGCAGGATACAAGATATTACTGTCAATGAACTTAGTAACTTTTGAATGAAAATTTGTTATAATACTTAGAAAGATAAATGAGAAAGGGGGTTTGTTTGTGAGAACTGTTGCTTTATACCGTGTATCAACAAAGGGTCAAATGGCCAAGGACAGCGAGGATATTCCTGCTCAGCGCAGCATAATTAAAGAATTCATTGATGGCCACCAAGGTTGGCACCTCGTCAACGAATTCACCGAAGGCGGAATATCCGGCTTTAAGACTAAAACGACAGAAAGAGATGCTCTGCAGTCAATCAAAGCAATGGCCATTGCTGGAGAATTCGATGTTCTAGTTGTTTACATGAGTGACAGAATAGGCCGAATTGCAGACGAGACTCCCTTGGTAATTGGTTTTTTGAATGCGTATGGCGTTAAGGTGTGGTCGGTGGTAGAAGGTGAAATAAAATCTGATACCCATACGGACAAGTTACTTACGTACATTAGGTTCTGGCAGAACGAAGGTGAGAGCCTAAAAATATCCCAAAGAGTTTCTTATTACCAAAAGGAGCTTATAAAGGCTGGGAGGTGGCGCGGGGGAGACCGGCCACCCTTGGGTTACCAATTGGTTGATAACGGCTCTAAGAACGAAAAAGGTAAAAATATCCTTGATTTTGTTATTGATGAAGAAGAGGCGGAGATAGTCAAGATAATCTTTGACCTATCTCTGAACCTGAATTATGGGGAGAGCCGAATTACTAAATACCTAAATACTAAAGGGCTAAAGAGTAAAAAAGGAGGTAGTTGGTATCAATCTACGGTTCACAGCATTTTAACAAATCCTATATACAAAGGGCAGTTTAGGATGCGGAGTCGCCACGCAGAAGAGGAGCTCCTATCTCCTGTTCAGCCGCACCTGGTTATTATTCCAGAGGAGCAGTGGGATAAAAACAGGGAAAGGAGCAAAGCTAGAAGCAACAGAAAAAATGTTACTAAGCGCGGCGGGAGGACTAAGAGAAACCACGGCAAACTGCTCTTGAACGGGTTGGCATTTTGCGGCTATTGCGGAGAGCGGTTGACTACCATGACAGCGTACAACCAATGGACTTTGAAAGACGGCACACAAAAGAAAGTTCCGTACCATAAGTACCGGTGCAGCAGCTTCTATAAAAAGGGAGCTGTTGATTGTGACGGACAATCCCAATATTCTAGGCGAATTGAGGACATAGTAGTAGATGAAACCAAAACATTCTTGTTTGAATTATCCAAAAATCGACTAAATGAAGAGTTAATGAGAAACTTCACCAAAAACATAGGCCGTCTGGAAAAGGAAAAGACAGCATTAAAGGCAAAAGCTACTGAAAACCTTAAGGAGATAAACATACTAAAAGATGAGATACCCAAATCCCTTCAGGGCACTAGTAATTTTAAGCCGGAAGTACTCAGTGAACTCTTTGAGTCTAAAGAGAAGAAACAGAAAAGTATCATGGAGGATCTGCAGCAGAAAGACCAGGAAATTGAGAAGGCGAGATTAGAAAATACGGGCTACTTCAAATTAAGCCAGGATATTCATGACTGGGAAAGTAAATTTGATACTCTAGATTTGGATGGCAAAAAAGCAATGTTAGATAGTGTAATAGAGAAAGTAACTGTTTCAAAAGATAATATTGACATCATTTTCAAGGTAAGATTAGAAACCTTTAGGAATAGCACTCTAACGCCATGTAAAAGTGAACAAGGCGTTAGAGTGCTACGTTGACATCGTAGAAGTCACTGGTTCAAATCCAGTATCGCCCACCAAAATTTATTATCCCGCCGAATGGCGGGATTTTTTGCATGTCTAAGGCTTATTTTCCCTATGTTTAATCTACCCTAATACATTATCTAGAAACATCATAATTACAAAACCTATAAGCAATGCATGGGTAGATGCTTTGGATGCAGAATTTTTATGCGCTTCAGGAATAATTTCATGGCTAATAACAAATAACATTGCACCTGCTGCAAATGCTAAAGCCCATGGTAATAGCGGGGCAGCAATTTGCACAAGTCCTACGCCTATTAGCCCCCCTACGGGCTCCACTAAACCTGTACCTAAAGCAATTAGAAACACCTTCCAAGAATCCAGTCCCTCACGTAATAAAGGTAGCGCTACTGCGAGGCCTTCGGGCATGTTCTGTAACCCAATGGCTATTGCTAGACTTAAACCGTTAGCAATGTCACCGTTGCCAAAACCTACGCCAACAGCTAACCCTTCGGGGAAGTTATGGATAGTTATGGCGGCTGCGAATAACCACGCCCGGCGTAAGTTATCATGATTTTTCCCAGGCCCTTTCAATAAGTTGGTGTCAGGAAAAAATGTATCTACCTTGTCTAAAAAAATCCCACCAATCAAGATGCCGCCAAGGACGATAGCTGCAGCTTTAACCCCTCCGCCAGCTGTCTCTAAGGCTGGGATAATTAGACTAAAAGACGTAGCGGCCAACATGACCCCGGCAGCGAAGCCCAGTAGGATATCCATCAAGTTCTTTGATATGTTGCGAGTAAAGAATATAGGTATAGCTCCTACACCAGTGGCTAAGCCGGCAACTAGACTGGCTAAGAGGCCCAGCAAAATTATATTTTCGAAGTTAAATAAATATGAAACCAATTTTTTCTCCCTCCTTTTTCTCTATTAAAATATGCATAGATAAGATTTTCTGTGTTTGTCTAGGGAAACTTCTTTAGCCTCGGACTATTCTAGTACTGCAGTTAGGGTTATGCGAAAATAAAAATCATTTATGCACAAAAAGAATGCCTCAACTGTGGTTGAGGCATTCTCTTGCTAGATTTGTATTCTTTTTAGAATCTCTAACGTAATGGTTCTCTGCTGCGGTCTTAGTAAAGTTGGTGCCCAAACTCCAATTTTTGCATATGTTGGCAAAATGCCAAGGAAAAAAGAGACTTACTAAATATCTTTGGTGTCATTTGTGGAAAAGTGTTTCATAAGTTCATCGATAGTTACAAAATTATAACCATCTTCTTTAAGAATAGGCAACAAAATTTTTAAAGATTCGACAGTGTTACTTCTATCACCCCCCTGGTCGTGAAAGAGGATAATGTCTCCGTTTTTAATGTCTTTTATGATTTGTTGCGCGATAGAAGAGGCGAGTTTATTAGACCAATCTTTAGTATCCTTTCCCCAGGTCCAAATAACGACATGGTAGTCTAGAGATTCTGCAGCTTTGACTATTGTTTCGTCATAGTAACCATCGGGAGGACGAAAAAAGTGGGGTGATTTACCTGTTAAACTTAAAATCAATTGATCTGCTCGCCGAAGATTATTAATTAGTTCATTTAGAGACATTTTGCTCACTTGTTTATGGGTGTACATGTGGTTACCGATGCTATGACCTTCAAAGGCTTCCTGCTTTACGATATCAGGAAATTTTTCGGCTTGTTCACCAATGACGAAAAAAGTTGCTTTAGCATCAAATCTGTTTAATATGTCCAAAATTTGAGGAGTGAAAGTTGGACTTGGTCCGTCATCAAAAGTTAGTGCAATTACCTTTTCTTCCGTTGGAACTTCCCAAATAATCTTGCCGGTTTTTTCCCAATGGGCACGATCTTTATAAACCGGCAAATTACTTTGGAATAACATAAAACTAGTCAATATAATTAGAAATGTCCATCCCTTTATGTATCTCAGACCCTTCAAAATTAACGCCACCTTTGTTGTCACGTCTGGTAATATTTTATGATTTAATAAAATATTAATGCGTTGAAAGTTTGGAAATGACAGAGGTCCTTTAACAAGCTGTGTTTTTTAAAATCATAGTATATTGTGGAAATGAGTGACGATTTTTTTGGTGGCTCTTTGATTTGGTTCATTTATTATCAATTGGCCTCTTTATTACTAAAAACCCTCTAAAATGTTATCTTTAGAGGGTTTTCTTTACAATACAATTATTGATTTCTAAAAGGTACGAATTTGTGAAGGTGAGACAGGGCCATACTGACTAAACTGTTGTCCATATTGCCCTTGTCCCTGTTGGGCTTGGTTGAACTGCTGAGCATTTTGCTGGTTCTGTAATTGACGCTGCTGCAGTTCGTTTTGCTGGCCAAAACCTTGGCCAAATTGCCCGGTAGTGTTTTGATTATATTCTTGTTGGGCCTGGTTAAACTGTTGAGCATTCTGCTGGTTCTGAAGCTGACGCTGCAGTTCGTTTTGCTGCCCATAGTTTTGACCAAATTGCCCGGTGTTCATCTGCTGGCCAAAGGGTTGGCCGGCACTATATTGATTATATTGCTGCTGAGCCTGGGCTTGGTTAAATTGCTGAGCGTTTTGCTGGTTCTGAAGCTGACGCTGCTGAATTTCATTTTGCTGCCCGTAATTTTGACCAAATTGGTTAGTACTCATCTGCTGGCCAAAAGGTTGTAGGCTTGCATTGTACTGACCGAATTGTTGCTTGGCTTGGTTAAACTGTTGAGCATTTTGCTGATTCTGAAGCTGACGCTGCTGAATTTCATTTTGTTGTCCATAGTTTTGCCCATATTGGCCGGTTGTCATTTGTTGTCCGTATTGTGGTTGTTGAGACTGCATTTTAGCTAGGTTGAATTGCTGTGCATTAATATTATTCTGCTGTTGTCTTTGCGGCTCCTGGGCGAATTGCCCACCAGCGAATTGACTGCTTTGGATGCCTAACGGTTGAGTTTGATATTGTTGCATAAGACTAAAGCGCCTCCCTTTGTTTTTGTTCTTCTATAGGATTTGCTTGTTGCTGGTGAATATACCTGTGAAAAGATGACAATTATTGGATTTAGGAAGAATAATTAACTTAGATATTAGATAATTTTATTTAACCCTAGGCCAGGGTCTATGTCATTAAAAAATGCCGCGATCGAAATCGCGGCAGAGCAATTTTTTATTCACGTAAATCGGCATTTGGTACATCTTCGCCGGTAACATCCTTATAGGATTGCTGAAGCAGTTGAACTGAGTAGTTTGGATTATGGATCCCCTGGGAACCGTCATAATCAACATAGAAGGCGTTCCAAGCGGCACCATATAATTTTTCATCAGGAGCCTCGATCTCATTTTCTTGAGCATCTTGGAATACTACTTTTCCATGACTGGATACTACTTTGCCGCCATTTAACTGTTCATTAATTTTATTGGTAAGCAATTCAACTAACCCTGCGACTTCATCCTGCATACCTTCCTTATTGCCGTCTCCATCATAATCGCCTTTTGCTTCGGGGTTGAAAGATTGAAAATTTGGATGGCATCTGTTACAACTGTTGGCAATGTTTTCCTTGTTCATTTTAAAAGTATGATCCTTGATATCGTTTTCGTCTTCAGACATGTGGCATCCTAGGCAGGTATCAGTTACGCCGGCATGGGGAGATGTGCCGTAGTTGAATCCTTCCACCTCTGCCCCGTTTTTGCTTAACAGCATGTCTGTTTGGTTTGAATGGTGGGGGGCACTTTCTCCGTTAGGTTCTTTGCCGCGCCCGTTATGACAGGCTGAACAAACGGCTCCTGTGCCGTCTTCAATTGTTCCAATAGCTGTTTCAACGGTACCTTTGTCCATAATCTCCGCACCCCATTTGGTGTGGCAGGTATCGCAGCTTTGCCCTTTTAAAATACCTATGCCCTCAAGGTTTTCTGCGTTTAATTCGAAAGCATAGCCGTTATGGCATTTGGCACAATTTTCCCGCATTCCTGGAGCGTCTTCCGGGGTTTCCTCACCAACTGCTGTAGCATGGGCTGATTCTTTCCACTGAGCGACAATTGTTTCAGCTACATTGACATTTTCTTGTTTTGGTTCATCCTTCCCTTGTTGCTGGTTATTATCACCTGGTGCAGGCTGTTCCGGTGCTTCATTTCCGGCACATGCTCCGGCGATTAATACGAAGACAACAACAATTGCTAATAATATTTTTTTGTTCATGTTTTCCCTCCTGACTAGTAGTATATATGTCCTTCTTTGAACTAATTTTCCCAAGTTTTAATGGTTTATGCTTTGATGTAAAAAAAACCTGAGTTTATTCAAATTGAAAACTTATTTTATAAGGGAAAAAGGTATTTTCAAAGCGTATAGCTAAATACTTTCATAACAAAACTAAGTAGAGTTTATTTGAAATTTAATTGACGACAACAGTGGGAGTGTGACTATATGCTCGATATAAAGGCGTTGGACCAGATTATTAAGGATACCATTACCGTGGTTGAAAAAAGCAAGGAACAGATTTATGACATTGCGGAAAATGCCCGTGTGGAGAAACAGCGGGTAGCGTTGGAACTGGATGACATTCAAAACAAAGCGGTGGAAACAATTAGAGAAGTGGATGAGCTAGAACGTTCAGAAAAGAAAGCTCGTGTTCGCTTAATGGACGTTAGTAGGAATTTTAATCGTTACACTGAAAAGGATATTAAAGAGGCATATGATCATGCCAGGGAACAACAAGTTAAAGTGGGCCTGCTGCGAGAGCGTGAAAGACAATTAAGACTTCGGCGCAACCAGCTGGAAATTAGCTTAAGAAAGTTGGATGAAACGGTAAATAAAGCCGAAAATATGGTGGGGCAGGTTGGTGTTGCGCTGAATCTACTTGGCGGAAATCTTCAAGGAATTTCTGATAGGCTGGAAGAAATTCAGCAGCGTCAGAACTTTGGAGTGCAGGTAATTAAGGCCCAGGAGGAAGAAAGAAGAAGGGTGGCTAGGGACATTCACGACGGCCCAGCTCAGTCAATGGCAAATGTNATTTTAAGAGCGGAAATTTGTGAAAAGCTGCTGGACAAAAATCCGGCTCAGGTTCCCAAAGAATTAAGAGAATTAAAGACTGTTGTAAAAAATAGTCTCCAGGACGTACGTAAAATAATATTTGATTTGCGCCCTATGGCTCTAGATGACTTAGGGATAATACCTACTTTGAAACGTTATTTCAGTGAATACCAGGAGCGGAATGGGATAAATATCGATTTGGTAGCCTTTGGTCAAGAAAAACGTATTTCATCGGGCATGGAGGTAGCGATATTTCGGGTTATTCAGGAGGCCGTCAATAACGTTAACAAACACTCTAAGGCCCATAAAGTATTGGTTAGGTTGGAGATGACTCCTAAAGTGGTAAACTGCAGCATTAAGGATGATGGAGTTGGTTTTGACGTTAAAGTAAAGATGGATCAGGATAAATTTGGATTGTTAGGCATGCGAGAACGGGTGGAATTGCTGAGAGGGAGTTTTACCATTAATAGTGCACCTGAACAGGGTACTGAAGTAAAATTTAACATTCCTTTGGAAGAAGATTAATAGAAATTTTAATGTAACCCCCAAAAAGTCTTTTTTCTTGTCGAATAATTATAGAGAGGGAGAAAAAGAGACATGGATACGATTAAAATTATGCTGGTAGACGATCATGCCTTGATCCGCCAAGGATTGGGCAAAATACTAGGCTTGGATCCGGAGCTGGAAATTGTTGCGGAGGCCAGTGACGGAGCAGCAGCTGTGGCAAGCGTGCGCCAACATCAACCCGATGTGGTATTGATGGATATCAATATGCCGGTCATGAACGGGTTGGAAGCAACGCGAATAATTAAGCAGGAGTATCCAGAAATTGGGGTCATTGCTCTGACGATACATGATGATGAGGAATATGTTTTTGAATTGGTTAATATAGGGGTCTCAGGATACGTTCTTAAGGATGTGGAAGCTGAAACCTTAATTGATGCTGTTAAACAGGTAGCGGCAGGTAAGTCCATTATTCACCCCGACATTACGGCAAAGCTGTTGGGTGAATTTAAAAGACTGCACAAAAATGAGACTGAAATTCCAAAACTTACCCGTAGAGAAAAAGAAGTTCTGCAATGTATTGTTAAGGGTTTGTCCAATAAGGCAATCGGAGAACAACTCTATATTAGTGAAAAGACGGTTAAAAACCATATTACAAATATATTGAGAAAGCTAGATTTGCATGACCGAACGCAAGCTGCCATCTTTGCGGTGAAAAATAATCTAGTAAGAGTATGATGTATTAAATAAATATAATAGTTCATTAGGGCGATCCAATTAGGGTCGTTTTTTGTTTTTTAGGACTACAGTCCCACTGAAATTGAGACTAGTGTCGGATTCCACAATATCCCACCTGATGGTAAACTTTAGTTAGAACACCAGGGAAATAAATAAAAACTGGAGGTGTTAAATATGTTTACCTGGTTAAAAGACTTTTATCAAGACGAACGTGGACAGGGAATGACTGAATACGGTTTGATTTTGGCATTGGTTGCAGTTTTGCTTATTGGTTCACTGCTAGCATTAAAAGACAAGTTAGCTGGTATCTTTACGGATGTTGGGACCGGCCTTGACGGTACCGATCCGAATGCGGCTCCACCATCAAGTTAGGAAATTTGTGCTGTCTACAAGCCCTACTCAAGTAGTAGGGCTTCCTTGTCCATCATTAAGGAGGTGTAGATACTTCTATGTTACTTATTTTTCTCGGACTCATTTTAATTATCAGTTTTTATACTGACCTTTTTAAACGGAAAATCTACAATTGGGTCTCTATCGGAGGCGCCATAGTAGGTCTCTTATATAATATATATTATTTTGGTTTTTCAGGTTTTTATATGTCTGCTTTAGGTTGGCTGGTGGGAATTATTCTTTTTGCAATTCCTTATTCCTTAGGCGGTATGGGTGCCGGAGATGCAAAAATATTGGGTACTGTCGGCGCATTTATGGGGCCCGGTTTTGTTTGGAATACTTTTTTGGTTACTGCATTGCTTGGAGGACTCTATGCTTCGGGAATATTGATATATCGCAGAAGTTTTTTTAACACCGCTAAAATATCGTTTGTTGGCTTGGGTTTGCTGTTATTCAGTGGATTTAAGGTAAATACCCTGCCTGACATGGATAACGGACAGGTGCCCGATACGATACCATATGGTGCTTTGGTGTCGGTCAGTGTTTTAATAATCATCTATTGGGGGGGAGTGACCGGTGCGATTACGGGCCTTACGTAATACAAAAGGACAAGCTTTGGTAGAGATTGCGTTGGTGCTTCCGGTTGTTTTGTTGTTAATACTTGGGACACTGGAGGTAGGGAGAATTATTCATACGTCCCTAGTAGTAAACCATGCTGCCAGAGAGGGAGCGCGGGCGGGTGCGCTTGAAGCTGAAGATAGTGAAATAGTTTCTAAGGTAAGCCAAGCACTAGTGGCAGTTGATAATGGTCAAACGGAAATTTTTATTCAACCAAGTGAAGCAAACCGCAAACCGGGACAAAGTGTCACTGTAGAGGTTCGCTTCCCGGTTACCATGTATACTCCGTTGATAGGCAAGCTGTTATCCAATCCGTTTATTGTTAAATCAGAAGTTACTATGAGGGTGGAGTAATTAAGAGGGTGAGAGTTATGAGTGGGCTATTCAAAATTTTTATAGATGAGCAGGGTAATTCCTTAATACTTGTTACTATCAGCCTGACGTTATTTTTGGCTTTATCAGCAGTGGTAGTAGACTTGGGTCTATCCATGCTTGAACAGGAAAACCTGCAGCAGGGTCTGGATGCGGCAGTACTGGCCGGCACCAGGGAATTGGTTGAAAATCCGACTGAAGCACTTACGGTAGCAGAAAATTATTTAATGAAAAACATTAATACTGTTTCTTCCTACCAGATAACGAAAAATGCTTTTGGCCAGGGTCTTGATGCTAAGGGCCTTCAGAAAGTAAACTATTTTTTTGCTCCCATTATTGGGTTTATCAAAGGAAATGTTGGTGCTAAATCTTCGGCGCGGGTTTCTAATATATCGGCTGTTCAGGGGGCAGCACCTCTGGCAGTTGAGGAACATAATTTTTTATCTGATACACCCTATGTCCTCAGACAGTCCCCCAATGGCTTTTCATTCAGCAACTATTTAGGACCGGGAAATTTTGGGGCAATATCATTAGGTCAATCAGGGTCATCAACTTATGAAGAAAATTTAAAGTATGGATATTCGGGGCTTTTAACAATTGGAAGCATTGTGGAAACAGAAACTGGGAATATGGCAGGTCCTACTAAAAGAGGTGTTGACTACGTATTAAGCCAGTGCGATAGCAGCCCCCAATGTACGCCGGAAAATTTTGAACCGGGTTGCCCTAGGGTCTTGCTTATTCCAGTCTATAAGGATTTAGGATACGTGTCTAGTCAAGTGAAGCAAATAGAAATTGTTGGTTTTGCAGCATTCATGGTAACAGAAACCAGCGGGGGCGGTATTAATAGTGAAATAACCGGTTATTTCGTGAAAACAGTAACAGTTGGCATACCGTCTGATGCTGCACCTGATTTTGGCTTGCATACTTTGCGCTTAGTAAATGGGGAGGGTCAGTAAAATGAGGAAAAAACTAATATTAATTTCTCTAATATTTGCAATCGCTGCTGGAGTTAGTACATACTTCTTCCTACATAACCTGGAGGCAAAAACTGAAGTTGGTTTGGAAAAAACTCAAGTACTGGTGGCCTTTAAACAAATTGGAGTTCGGCAAAGAATACCTCAAGAAAGTATTGTCTTAAAGGACATTAATAAAAAGGACATTTTACCGGGAGCAGTAGTCGATAAGGCCTATTTGGAAGATGCGGTAACCAATACCATCATTTATCCAGGGGAACAAATAGTTATGCCAAAGTTAGTGAAGATATCTCAACCGGTGGCTGGGCTGAGTTTTAAAGTAAGTACGGACAAAAGGGCTGTAACCATTGGTGTCGATAATGTTCAAGGTATCGCCGGCTTAGCTAAGCCGGGTGATACAGTGGATGTAATGGCCATTGTTACACCGCCTGATACATTAGAAACTAAAGAGGCATACCCCGAGACTCTAATTGTAGCCGAAAACATTAAACTGTTAGCTGTTAATCAGTTGTTGGGTAGGGCAGAGGAGGGGGTTGACATGGCTACGGCTACCTTAGAGGTGACACCGAAGCAGGCTCAAGCTATTGTATTGGCTACTAACTACGGCAAGGTACATTTGTCCTTGCGCGGGTTTGATGATGAAAAGACTACCGGTTTGCCGGCCATGAATATTGAGAGACTATTTTCTGGGGGAGTGTAGAACATGGAACAAATCAGTGTGGTTGTAGCAGACGATATAGAACAAACCCGTCAAGACATATCCCGATTACTATATTTCGAAGATGACATCTCGGTGGTGGGCGAGGCGGGAAACGGTGAAGAAGCCATAGAGGTTGTAAAAGAAGTAAGGCCTGATGTGGTCTTAATGGATATTAATATGCCTGGTATGGACGGGATTAAGGCGACAGAGGAAATTACCAATCATTTTCCTGGAACGGCCATTATCATTATCTCGATTCAAGGTGAGCAGGAGTATTTGAAAAAGGCAATGATGGCCGGTGCTAGGGAATATCTAATTAAGCCCTTTAGTGGAGATGACGTGGCAAGTACTATTAGGCAGGTAGCTAAAGTCAAACGCAATTACTCTTTTGGGCATGGGATCGGTGCCGCGGAGGTTGAAAAGAAAAGTCAGGCCAAGGTAGTGGCGCTATTTTCCGGAAAAGGCGGTACGGGTAAAAGTTTAGCGGCAACCAACTTGAGCATCGTATTGGGTAGGTCTTCTAAAGTTGCCCTTGTGGATCTGGATATGCAATTTGGTGATATAACCTTAATGCTAGGATTGAATTCAAAGAGAAATTTGGAACATTTATCAGAAGAGGAAATAATTGATTGGGACGTACTGCAGGGTTATCTGCTTCATCATCTATCGGGAATTCAGGTGATGCCGGGGTTAGGCAGNGTGGAACATAATGAAAAGATTGAGCGAAATCTGATAGAAAAATTGGTTAACTGCCTCAAGGAGCATTTTGATTATTTAATACTGGATTTAACTACTGGATTCAATGAAACGAATTTGTTTGCGTTAGAATGTGCTGATGTTATTGTCCAGATGGTAACACCCGACCTTCTATCCCTGAAAGCTGCTATAAGCAGCCAAAGACTGCTTGAAGCCATAGGAAGTGGGCATAAAGTTCTTACACTGGAAAACTTTGCTGGGCGAGACGGCGCTTTTAAACGGCAAATGGTGGAAAAGACCTTGGAGCAAACCGTGGTAGCATCTATCCCGTATGATGAGAAAACGGTTTTAACCGCAGTTAATAAGGGGGTTCCTCCAACCTTAGTCCGATCAAGTAATACATTTAATCAAGCTTTTGAAAAGATGGCCGAAACTGTGGCGGGCAAAGATATACCGGACAAAAACGGTAAGGGGTTAATTAGAAAGATTTTTAGTTTCTAAGATAATCAACTTGGAAAGGAGGAGGTAAAGCATGTCTTTGCTGGAACGTTTAGAAAAAAATGAGGTAAGTAAGCCTTTATACGTGGGCAGTTCCACTCAATCCAGGGGGAAATTGAAGAAAAAATTACACCAGGCAGTCATAGAAGAAATAGGTAAATCAAGTTATACGGAACAATCCAAAGAAATTGATCTGGCGGTTAAAATTAAGGAGATTGCTCAGGAAGTATTAAAAGAAGAAGGTAATCTGTCAAAATCCTTACAAGAGCAACTGATTCAAGATATTATCAACGATTCCATTGGTTATGGTCCTTTAGAACAACTGTTACAGGATGAAACAGTAACTGAGATTATGGTAAACGGCCCAAATAAGGTTTTTGTTGAACGAAAGGGGCGCCTAGAGATAACTTCCGTCAAGTTTGAGAGTGCTGATCAGGTGGTAAACCTAATCGAAAGGATCGTATCTCCATTAGGCCGCCGTATTGATGAAAGCATGCCCATGGTAGATGCACGTTTAAAGGACGGGTCCAGGGTTAATGCGATCATCCCACCTTTATCTCTGGTAGGACCGGTTTTAACAATACGTAAGTTTTCCAAAGATCCATTTACGACAGAAAACCTTCTCGAATTTGGTACGTTGTCTAGTGAAATGTTGGCTATCTTAGAGGCCAGTGTTAAGGCAAGATTAAATATTGTAGTTTCTGGGGGAACAGGCTCGGGCAAAACGACTACTTTAAATGTACTGTCTTCGTTTATCCCCCCGGAAGAGCGGATTGTAACCATCGAGGATGCTGCTGAACTGCAGTTAAGACAAAACCATGTAGTAACCCTGGAGACTAGACCGCCAAACATTGAGGGACGAGGAGCGGTTAGTATTCGTGACTTGGTGCGTAATGGCCTGCGTATGCGACCGGACCGTATTGTGGTTGGAGAGGTTAGGAGCGGAGAAGCATTGGACATGCTCCAAGCCATGAATACCGGACACGACGGTTCTTTAACAACAGGCCATGCTAATACACCCAGAGACTTTCTCTCGAGACTGGAAACGATGGTGTTAATGGCAGGTGTGGAACTGCCAATCCGAGCTATTAGGGAGCAAATAGCGTCTGCTATAGATATCATCATTCAACAAGCAAGATTAAGCGATGGGACGAGGCGAATTACCCATATTACTGAGGTGCAGGGAATGGAGGGTGATGTAGTAGTCTTACAAGACATATTTAGATTCAATAATGACGGCTTGAAAAAAGGCTTTACCCCCACCGGGATTAGGCCTAAATTTGTAGACAGGATACTGGCGGAGGGGATTACTCTGCCGGGAAATATCTTTTCACCAGGATTGCAGAGGTGATAAGTTTATGGCAATATTAGTAAGTTTATTCGTAGCAGGTTGGTTTGCCGCAGTGATAATGGGCTTACTTCATCACGTGGAAGAGAGACGACAGTTTAATAAATTGCTGCAAGAAGCCGGTTTTAGAAAAATCGATAAAGACACTGCTGTCAAAAAAGATGAAAAGCCCAAAGAAAAAATAGCTTCCGCAATTGCTAAAATAAGTATTGCTGATAAGATAACCAAATATTTATATCAAGCCGGCCTGCCCTTGCGGATTGAAGAGTTTACTGGAATTTATCTTGTTGTTTTCATTATTTCATTGGCCCTCGTAATATATGGTAAGATATATTTTGGTTTTCTTTTAGTAGTGGTTTCTTTGATAATACCGCTGTTTTGGGTTAGTAGTGCCAGACGAAAAAGGCTGCGGGTATTTAATGAACAGTTGGGAGACGCATTAATTCTTATGGCTAATTCGTTAAAAGCAGGATTTAGCTTTCTTCAGGCTATGGACTTGGTAGGGAAGGAAATGCCTGCGCCCTTGGGAAATGAGTTTTCAAAAGTGATGAACGAGGTTCAATTAGGGGTACCTGTTGAAATTGCCATGGATAACCTAGTTAAACAGATAGCCAGTGACGATTTGGATATGGTAGTTACGGCCGTGCTAATACAGCGGCAGGTCGGTGGAAATTTAGCTGAAGTATTACAAAAGATTGCCACAACTATTAAGGAACGTGCGCGCATAAGAGGAGAGATTAAAACGTTAACTGCTCAGGGCAAAATCTCAGGTTTAATCATTGGGATGCTGCCTATTGTGCTAGCTGTCGTTCTAACTGTTATTAACCCGGATTATATAAGCGTATTAATTTCAGATCCTATTGGCCCTTTCTTAATTGTGGGTGGCATTGCCTCCCAACTATTAGGGGTATTCTTTATAAAGAAAGTCGTAACAATCGATGTTTGATTGGTAATGGGGAGGTGGAAATGTTGCTAACCGCAGTGTTGGTTTCTCTAACATCATTTTTCTTGGTCTTGGCTTACGGTGAACGATTAAATTCTGAAGCCAAGCTTAAGGAGCGACTGGCAGAACAACAATTGAGTTTAAGTGAATATCCCGAACACTTGCAGGATCCATTTTCACAAAGGATATTAAAACCGCTCAGAGGATGGATGAAGTCTAAAGCTTCGTTTTTCTTGCCAAAAGAAAAATCAAAAAGCTGGCAGGAAAAACTTTGGCAAGCTGGCCTAATAACAGCTCAACCAGCTGACCTGATGGCGGCCAAATTATTCTTGGCAACAGTACTAGGACTAATACCCATCATAGTTGCCATGCTTCTCAGTTTAGAAGTGCTGTACATGTTAAGATGGATTGTCGCAGGCATATTAACTGGCTATCTATTACCTGATTTAGCTATTAGACGAAATATAGTTGTAAGAAAATATAGACTGGATAAAGAACTTCCTGACTCTTTGGATTTATTAACGGTTAGCGTAGAGGCGGGACTAGGGTTTGATTCGGCTCTAGTGCGAGTAGTAGATAAAAGTAAAGGGCCTTTGGCGCAGGAAATGGCGTATCTTTTAAGAGAACTCCAGGTGGGCCAACCGAGAAAAGAGGCTTGGCATAATTTTGCTCACCGAACTGGAACAGAAAACATTAGAAATTTTGCATCGGCAGTTATTCAGGCGGATCAGTTGGGCGTTGGTCTAGCAGGTGTGCTGCGCAGCCAGGGCGACCAGGTAAGGCAAAAGCGCCGTCAAAGAATTGAGGAATTAGCAATGAAGGCACCCATTAAAATGCTTATCCCCTTAATATTTTTCATTTTCCCAACAATGTTTATAGTACTTCTGGGACCGGCAGTAATCCAAATCGTTAGAGTGCTGGGGCAGCAATGAAGATTAAAACACATTTAATTATGAACCTAACACAGGGAACCGTTATAGCCCAAAACGCTGCCCTGGCTGATAGTTTCTTAGAGAGGCTGAAGGGACTTTTGGGAAGAAAACACCTATCGAAAAATAGTGCGCTGATTATTAAGCCATGCAGCATGGTCCATACCATGTTTATGCGTTTTGATATTGATGTAATTTTTTTGGATGAGGAGAACTACGTTATTAAAAAGGTGTCGGATATAAAACCGAATAGATTATTCATTGGAACTATCGGTGCATTGCAAACTGTTGAATTACCAGCCGGTACCATAAAAAAGGCCAAGATACATGTAGGTGATAAAATAGAAATGGGAAGGGTGGTATAAAATGAGTGGGAAAAAGCAATTAACTAACAAAATGTTTTTCTTATCCGTTGCCAGCGTAACTTTTTTTATTATCATTTGGGGTCTCTATTTTTATCTAAAGCTGGTACCTTTAGGTGGGGAAACTCAGAATATCTATTACCGGGAAATTTTGCCAGGATTAGTTATACAAGGGTTGATTTTTGCACTGTTGTTTAGGGTTATCTATATGCGGACTATAGGTAAGCGGTTTGATGCTTTTTTGAACTATTTAAATTCATGTGTAGATGGGGATTTTTCTAACATTGAGGCGAATGAACTGGAAGGATTGGATGAAGTATCTCAAGCAGGACAAAGAGTAGAAGTGTTAGCAAGATTTTTGCAAAACTTGGTAAGTATAGTTGAAGAAAAAGCAAAGCATTTTAAAACGATGACCTTAAAACTAATGAGCAGCGCCGGACAGACCGACGAAGGTATTTTAGAATCCCTAAAAGAACTTTCCGAATGTGATGCTAAGACGAATAATGTTAAAGTTTTGGCAGAAAATATCGGCACTCATTTTGATCACTGGTCGAATTGCCTTAGACAGGAAAAGTTTATCAGGCTTTGTGATAACCTGCCTCAATCTGTGATGTACTATGCAAACAAAGGAACAGATTCGGCAGATCTAATCAAAGACAAACATAGGCTTTTCACCTCTCTTCATAATGAGGTGGTTGTATTAATAGAAGACCTTGAGGAAAAAACCATAAACTTTATCTCACGGGAATGGGATGAAGAAGAAATATCTAAGATGTGTGATATTTTAATTGTCCTACGGAGGCAGTTAGATGAAGGAAACGAACTGACTGAACAAATTGTCCGCCAGTCAGATGAGGCAGTCCGCTTAGGGCAGAATACCGTCAAGGAGTTTGCTGAGTTTTATGATTTGATAGTACCAATTCTGGATGATTTTAAAGAAATGAAAGGTATTCCCATTGGGATGGGGGATGAATTGGAGAATCTGAAACAAGGTCTTGATCAAGTGAATAGATGGTTGAAACCTTTGAAACAATTATCTTTACGAACTAACGTACAGCACTTGCTGCAAGCAACAACTAACTTAGAAGGAGCGGTGGGGCAATTTGGCAGCAATAAAATGGCTATCTAAAGTTCAAGGCCTGCAGATTTCTGCAGGCCTTGAACTACTTGATTATAATGAGTGTTCGAGCAACCTCTGAAAGAAGGGAACTTAATCTCTGGTTAATTTCTTACCGACTAATTGACCAATAAATAGACCTTTAACAAAGGCCAAAGGATAGGCAAGAAAAGAATATCTTTTCATTTTGTGCAGTTTGTGTTTCATTCTAAACCACATTTAGCATCCCTCCTACTCATTAGTATTTCTAATTTAATAACATTAAATCCAAAAATGAATTTAATTTTCGCTAATAGCTTCTGTCGGACAACCTTCTACTGCTTCATGAGCTTCGTCTTCTTTATCAGATGGGACTTCATCCACTATGGCCTTTGCTTTTCCATCCTCATCCCAATCAAAAACTTCTGGGGACGTATCTATGCAAGCTCCACATTCAATACATTCATCAGGATCAACTTTTACCTTCAAATGAAAACACCTCCATTAATAATTTAATATCATTATGTACGGGTTCTTAAAAAATAATACATTGTATGGGTTAGCTAAATTAGGGTAAAAATGTTTGTAGAGCCACAAGGTCAATATTTTGGATTGTATATGTGGAAATTAGCTCACATATACTAATCTTGAAGAGAGGTGATAAATTTGAGCCTAAATTTTCAAGTAGGTTCTGCCAGTCATTTCCCCACCCTGATGAAACGAATAAAAAGCTGTCCTAATACGCTCATTCCTGATGGAGAAATAGATATAATTGAAGAGAATAAAGGAAAATATAGGTTTTTAACATTAAATATTAGGGACGGTCACCCCGAGGAAGAAACAGGGGTTTTATTTATCTATAAACTATCCAAGCTATTAACCGAAGTTATTTTGGATAATTGGGAATTCCAAATAGTTTACCAAATAATTAAAGATCAGTATTATTATTTGAAAGAAGAAGAAAAAAATAAGGTATTGCTTAGAACATTTAATCTGTTGGAAAATAGTCAGGACATATATAACAAAACTATTAGGTGGCAGCGGGTTCTAAAAAAAACTCAGGAATATTTAGAACAAAACAACAGCATAAACCTTGAAGGATTTATTAATTTTCGCTTGAAGGAGTACCGAAATATCTTGGGAGAAGCTGTTGATCAGGCTGTTGATGAATTTATTATGGAAAGAGAATATGATGAATTTGTTAGATTGCTAAAATATTTTGTGGATATTCAGGATCCCCGGGTGGACACTGTTAATGTTCTATTAAAAAAATCAGGCGTTTTTGAACTATATGATGGTAACCGCGAGCCTATAGATAATGATTATCTGGAGGGTTTTATTCTGGAGTTTATAGACAATGAAATTAATTACGAAGATTTACTAATTAGTGCCTTAATTACAATAGCACCACGGCGGGTGATTCTACATTTTCCAGATCAGCGTACTGTTAGGGATGCCATTAAAACTATTAAAAATGTGTTTGGAGACCGTGCAGAAGAATGTTCCGGCTGCCAATTTTGCAATGAACATGGCCAACGAAACAATTGACGTTGGCCATTATTTATTCTGCAAAAAATTGCATTAACGCAGGTATTTTGGTATATTCAGTAGAGAGACTGAGGGAGGCATATTATGTGGCCGAAACTTGTAATAATACCTGTGATAGGTGCACTTATTGGTTGGCTGACCAATTATATAGCCATAAAATTAATCTTTCGTCCGTTTGTTCCCAAACGTATTCCTTTTACTCCTTGGAGTATTCAGGGCCTAATACCTAAAAGGCAGGATGAAATTGCTGTTAACGTGGGCAGAGTTGTGGAACATGAATTAATATCTATGGAAGAAATTATTGGTGAATTAAATAATCATTCGAGAAAACAACATCTCATTAAAGTTGTTAGTGATTTGCTAAAAGAGCGGGTCAATCATAGACTGCCAGGATTTGTACCGTATTCTTTAAGAAGTTTGGTAATCACCTTAGTTGAAGATACAGTAAAAAAAGAAGCACCTATTTTATTTGAACAACTGACGGAAAGTATTTCCCAAGATATTTTAAAAGAGGTAAAAGTAGAGCATTTGGTTGAGGAAAAACTACGAAACTTTGACATGCTGCAACTAGAACGTTTAATTTTTAGTGTAGCATCAAAAGAACTAAAACATATTGAAGTGTTAGGTGCTATTCTTGGTTTCCTAATTGGGATGGTTCAGTTGGGAGTATTTTATTATTGGGGTTAGTTTGACAACATGGCCGTATCAGCGTATAATTATCTGGACAAGTAAAGAGTGACAAACCTATGAAGGGAAAGAGTAGGTTAAACAAGTTTTTAGA